>ENA-UOWK01000150-UOWK01000150.1-bioreactor-metagenome-genome-assembly--contig:-NODE-150-length-85808-cov-107.866372_pt1 | contig 85808 bp, 80 predicted proteins | sample MGYA00238157_ERZ761612 | MGnify/ENA primary metagenome ERZ761612 (study PRJEB28901, sample SAMN06268035) | bioreactor metagenome | isolation source: Joint BioEnergy Institute, California, USA...
AACGTAATGCCGTTGAAGGCAAATTTGGCGAAGGCAAGCGCAAGTATGGGCTGGGACTTATTCGAGCACGCCTTCAGGAGACCAGCAAAATCCCTTCAATTTCTCATACTGAATCTGGAGCGGAAAGTTATTTTTTTATTTTTTTACACAACACTATTTTCCATTTTGATAATCGGAATTTGGCTTGTATCTGACTAAATATGATTCGTTCAGCAAGCCCTATTTACTTTATCAATCATAGCGAGTTCAGGCGCTGGGCAAAACAACTGGAAGGGGAGCAATTTCTCAAGGTCTCCGATTGATACATGATTTGGCCGGTTTGTTTTGGAAAGCAGCCTAAATGCCCTTGAAGTAAATGCGTTTCAAGCGGAGTGGTTTGTTGACCTACACCGGCCGCACGGGCAAGCCTCTCTCCTGTACTTGGTGCAGCCGTGCATGTAGACTAAAAAGAGACAAAGGAGAAAGCAGGTGTTGTTTTGGTATCCTATATCGTATTAAACAAACGGAAGATTGATGTAGAACGTTATCGGGAAGAGGACGTACAGGGGCTGAAGCAGATCGTGGCGGACTTCAAGGTAACAAGCGAAGATTACCATGATATTGCCACCTTACTGTATCAGGAAAAATTCGATGTGGAAGTACCTGAACAGGGGCTTGCTTTTAAGGGGGCGATCCGGGAATACTCCACTTCCATTACGAATCTGTATGAAAAAGGCCGGGTCGGCGACTACCATTTAGCATTGCTGGAAGTGAAAGAAGGAGAGAACAAAGCGTGAAACTCAGTATTTTAGACCAGGCGCCCATTTCAACCGGCCAGACAGCGAAAGACGCCCTGTACAACGCGATGGAGCTGGCCCGTGCAGGCGAGTTATTCGGGTACACGCGGTACTGGATTGCGGAACATCATGATTTGCCGGGTCTTGCCAGCAGTGCACCTGAAGTAATGCTCGGTTTTATCGGCGCGCATACGAGCACGATCCGGATCGGCTCCGGGGCCGTGCTTTTGCCGCATTATAAGCCGTATAAAGTCGCGGAAGTGTTCAATTTGCTCTCTGTGCTGTTTCCGGGCCGCATTGACCTCGGCATTGGCCGGGCGCCGGGCGGCTCTGCCGAAGCAACCACCGCATTATCCGGCCAATTTTTGCAAAAAGTGTACAAAATGCCGGAGCTGGTAGAGGAACTGCTTCATTTTCTCTATCACGATTTTCCGGAAGAAAATATTTTTTCCCGCGTCAAGGCTGCCCCTGTTCCGGCTGATCCGCCGCATGCCTGGCTGCTTGGCACAAGCGGCAAAAGCGCCGTGCTGGCTGCCCGATCTGGCATGTCGTATGCGTTTGGCCAGTTTATGAGCGAACAGGATGGCGCGGCAATTTTAAAGCAATATGAGCAGGCTTTTACCCCCCGAAAGCCGGGGGATGCGCCGCAAACGTTGTTAACTGTTTCCGCCGTATGTGCCGAAACAGCTGAAAAAGCGGAAGAAGTGGCATGGAGTTCCCTAATATGGCAGCTGCAGGCGGAAAAAGGGGGACAAGCATCTGTGCCGTCCATTGAAGAAGCAAAATCTTATCCATTAACCGGAAAAGACAAAGAAAAATTGGCAAAAATGAAGCAAAACATGGTGATCGGAAATCCGCAGCAAGTGCGCGCGGCATTCACCAAGTTGCAGGAAAAATACGGAACGGATGAATTGATGATTTTGACCATTGCCCATTCTTTTGAGGACCGGATTGCTTCATACCGGTACATTGCCGAAGAAGTGCTGGGGTAATGGATTAGCGAATCAAAGCCTTCTTTTTCCTATTAATGGAAGAGGAGGGCTTTAATTATTGTTGTCGCGGTAGCGGGGCTTAGAATACCAGTGTTTTTTAAGATCGCCAGCGGCCGTTTTTTCAGCCGTACGGCAATGACTGCATTCATAAAAAAATTCAGCTGAAGAAAGGATTTTAGATGCTTTTGCCGAATATCAATACGGAACAACAACGAATTTTTGCAGAGGATTATTTCTTTCATTCCGTAAAACTGAAAGAAAGCCGCAGTGCTGTCTTGCCGGATTACGGTTTTTATAGAGTAACTCCAATTGCCTTATGAAAAACCCGAAACCTATTATGATGGTCGAGGATTCGGGAATGCAAAAAACAAATCCGCAAAAGCGAAATACAATTCATATGAAAATAAGGAAGACAGGGCACCCGGAACCGGTAAACACGGGAAAGGTAGGATGACCAGGGGCTCACATAGAATAGAAATTCAGTTCATATTGAAGAAAGGACAATGAAATGGCGCAATTATTTTCATCTATTTGGACGGGAATAAGCCTGCAGCTTTTGTTTTTCATCCTGTATTTTGGAACTATTTTGCCAAAGTTGAATAACGTTTTTGGAGCAGCGGTTTGTATCATCATCGGGATATTCGGTTTCATTAACGGTCTATTCTCCATGAAAAACCATAATTATATTTTAACGGCTTTCCGAAAGAAGTCTCCCATCCTCAAGGAATGTGAAGGAAACATAAAGGTTGTAAGAAATTATAACTTTTTATAAGTTTTCTGTAACGGTTGCTAGCATTTAAGAATGTTTCTTTTTTCCTTGATCAGCCATATGACACAGCTTGTAAAAAGCGAACGCCGGAATACAGCCTGAGATATGTTAAAATCATATTTGGTTTGAAAAATGATACGAATGGCTGGTTATGCTGGTTATAATGGACCCATAAAACTAGACACAAAATGAGGAGCTGTTAAAGTAGGTTTATGAGAAAAACACGTGATTATTGGGTAATGATTTGTTCGATGGCATGGGTTGCCTTTGTTCTAATTTGTTTAAGATTCACCTTTGTCGCAAATTTTGGGGACATCACGAAAATATTTGTTGAAGAAATGGTGCTGCTTATAAGTGTTTTCGTTTTAAATGTGTTGTTTTTAAAACAAAAAGTAACATGGCGGATAAAGTCTTCTTTTAAAGAAACACTGCTGATCATGATACCCGTTTTCTTTTTCTTTATGATTGATATATTGGTATCTTCCGGTCATGCATTGCTAGATATATTAAAGGCCGGCGGGATTTCAGTGATTGTCGCGCTCTTCGAAGAATATTATTTCAGGGGAATTATTTTTTCTAAAATCAATTTCTATTTAAACGAAGGAAAAGCGGCTTATGCAGGGAGAATAAAAGCTTGCCTGTATTCCGGGTTGATTTTTGGCGGATTTCATTTTATTAACCTTTTTCATCAATCATTTTATATTACAACGTTGCAGGTCATCCATCCTCTTTTCGGTTTGGCGGAAGGGTTTGATACAACCGTGGAGCGTTAATCTCCGCTGGTATTTATGCATCGATGAAGTGATCCAGCATCGCTTTTCCCACTCCCTTTCTAAGATTAATTATACGAATGTATGATAAAACCGCCATAGAAAATAACAGTTTTCTTATATCTTTTAACGAAAATCTCCGGCTTTTTTCGGAGATACCGAGAAAAAGGCAAAATTTTTTATAATTCAACTATGAAGCGGAGAGCACCCCGTTTCTTCTGAGTAAACTAAATTATGGAAAAATTATCTGCATGGCTGTTAAGATAAGAAATGCACGCAGGAAGATGGCAAGCTGGAAAAATGGATGGCTGGTTTTCCCCCTGAAATGCGTTAAAATAAATGTATGGCACTTTATCGCGCACAGAGGAGGGAAACATGGACAAGCAACCTTTGCATAAATTTTACGAAAAAAATCGACTTGAAAGAATCAAGGCACTGGAACAGGCGAAGGCCATTTCAGCCGAAGATGCCGCGCTGCTTGAAAAAGGGCTTGTGCTGCCGGATGAAACGGCGGACCATATGATTGAAAACCAGATTGCCAAATATGAATTGCCATATGGTACGGCATTGAACTTTCTGATTGACGGAAAAGAGTATGTCGTCCCGATGGCGATTGAGGAGCCTTCTGTTGTGGCGGCGGCAAGTTCGGCGGCAAAAATCATCAACAAGGCAGGCGGTTTCCGGACGACAGTGAGCAGCCGTATGATGATCGGGCAGGTGGCGTTAATGGACGTTCCGGATCCGATCCGTGCGAAAACGGTGGTGATGGCCCATGCGGAAGATATTTTGCAAACGGCGAATGAGGCCAAGCCTTCGATTGTGAAGCGGGGCGGCGGAGCCCGGAAACTGGAAGTCCGCCTGATCCCGGCTGATGAAAAAGCCGGCACGCCTGCTTTTTTTGTTGTCCATCTCCATATTGATACGCGGGAAGCAATGGGTGCGAATATCATCGACACCATGGCGGAGGCGATCAAACCGCATTTGGAAGAGTGGACAGGGGGACGGGCGTTAATGGGCATTCTTTCCAATTATGCCACTGAGTGCCTGGCAACGGCCGAGTGCCGGATACCCGTGCCATTGCTTGAAAAAAACGGCATGCCCGGTGAAGAAGTCCGCGACCGGATCATTGAAGCTGCCCAATTTGCATACGCGGATCCTTACCGGGCTGCGACGCATAACAAAGGCATTATGAACGGCGTTGATGCCGTTGTGATCGCAACTGGGAACGACTGGCGCGCGATTGAAGCGGGCGCCCATGCCTATGCAGCAAGGTCCGGCAAGTATCGTTCCCTTTCTACTTGGAGCAAAGCAGAAAACGGAGACCTGCTTGGCAGCCTCACCCTTCCGCTTCCGGTCGGGACAGTCGGCGGCCAGATCAGCATCCACCCTGCTGCCGGTTTCAGCAAGCGGTTGCTGGGTTACCAAAATGCAAAAGAACTGGAATCGATCATTGTCTCCGCTGGGCTTGGCCAGAACTTTTCCGCCATCAAAGCCCTTGTCACAGACGGCATTCAAAAAGGGCATATGGCCCTGCACGCCAAATCGCTGGCCATCAGTGCAGGCGCCTCCGGAAGCGAAATTGACCGGGTTGCAGAAAAACTAAAACAAAGCGGGACAATTGATCTTGCTACGGCAAAGAAAATTTTAAAAGAAATCAGAGGATGACAGGCGGGGCACTGAACAGAAATAGGAAGAAAAAAACACGCGGGTATGAAAAACGGCGCCAAGAATACCGAGGCACTGAACAAAATATAGAAAAAAACGGTGAGACACGATTATGGTAATGTCCCGCCGTTTTTTTGTTTTCATTTGGCCAGGCAGGTTTTTTCCTTTAAAGCAGGATGAAACCCCTGGGGGCCGGGCTTACGGCGCAACTCCCCGTTTTTGAAAAGAAAGTCGCCTTAAAGGGGGGCGGTCATTTCCCTCTGTAAAAACGAGAGGCACGCTTTAAGCATGCCTCTCGTTTTTACATGTTTTTATTGATGTATTGCCGCTTGTGCCCTTCGATTCCGGCAAGGCAAACGGTGGCCGGATCCTCGTTCACCGGCAAGGTAACGGCCGATCCGTCGTTTGGAAGCGATGTTGTAAAAATGGCTTCGTATTCGGCAACGCTAATTTCTTTCCGCGCATCGAGCATTTGCTGATGGCGGGCCGGCTGCAAGGCTTCACGATAGCCCGGCTGCAGGATCCCGGCAAAAAATTCCCCGACTGCGCCGGACCCGTAGCTGTACAGGCCGATCCTCGCACCTGCTTCTATCTTTGTATTTTGTTCAAGCAGGGAAAGCAAGCTCAAATACAAAGCGCCGGTATAAATGTTCCCGACGATTTTGTTATAACTTTTGCTTGTTTCATAATGGGCAAGAAGCCTTTCGCGCCCGTCTTCATCCGTTTCATCCAGCACCGTTCTCAGCGCTTTTAAGCCCATTTTTGTATATGGCATATGGAAACAAATGGCTTCGAAGTCACTTAACGTAAAGCCGGTTTTTTCTCTGTACTGCTGCCAGACGGTCTGGAAGAAACCGATGTACTTTTCATTGGAAAACTTGCCGTCCACATAAGCGGAATCCGAATAGACCGGCCGCCAAAAGTCCATGATGTCTTCCGTATGGTACACGCTCGGTTCTTCGATCGCAAGGATGTTCGGATGGGCGCTTACGACCATGGCGACGGCGCCCGCCCCTTGGGTGACCTCTCCTGGAGTATTCAATCCGTATCTGGAAATATCCGACCCGAGCACGAGCACTTTGCTTTCCGGATGCAGGGCGATATGCCCTTTTGCCATTTGCAGCCCTGCCGTAGCACCGAAGCATGCTTCTTTCACTTCAACGGCCCGCACTTCCGGTTTTAAGCCGAGCAGGCGGTGCACATAAATTGCGGCCGCCTTCGAGTGGTCGACGCCGGATTCCGTGCCGAAAATAACGAAATCAATTTTTTCTTTATCTTCGTCTGTTAAAATTTCGAGCGCCGCATTGGCTGCGAGCGTCACCGCATCCTGGGTCACCGGGGCGACGGCCATTTTTTCCTGGCCGATTCCGATTAAAAATTTTCCAGGGTCCTCATTCCGGGCAAATGCCAGTTTTTCCATGTCAACATATAAATGCGGGGTATAAAACCCGATCTTGTCTATTCCGATTTGCAACAGCTCTTCACACCTTTTTTACAGGAATTGGTATTGAAATTTGAGAAACTGTACTAAATAATTTAATATAAACGGTGTCGAAATACAACTTATCACGACACACTGACACCTTCCCATTATAGTACAAGTTGCAAAGATTGTGGATGGGAAATGACAGAGAGGGAGTAAACGTATATGCATGAAGTTGCGATTATCAGCGCCGTCCGGACCCCGATCGGGAAATTCGGCGGCAGTTTAAAAGATATATCCGCTGTGGAACTGGGCGCGATTGCCGCAGAAGAAGCGATCCGGCGCGCCGGCGTTTCTGCACGGGAGGTCCATTATGCCGTTTTTGGCAATGTTCTTTCGGCTGGCCTCGGCCAAAACCCGGCCCGGCAAATGGCAGTCAGAGCCGGCATTCCGTATGAAGTGCCTGCCGTCACCGTGAATGAAGTGTGCGGCTCCGGATTGAAAGCTGTGCTGCTTGCTGCCCAGATGATTCAGCTTGGCGAGGCGAAAATAACGGTTGCTGGCGGGGCGGAAAACATGTCGCGTGCGCCTTATCTTGCAGAGCAGGCACGCTGGGGCCATAAGCTTGGCAATATGGCGATGGCAGACAGTATGCTGCGCGACGGCCTGACGGATGCATTTGAAGGCATCCATATGGGTTTGACGGCGGAAAAAGTGGCGGAGCAATTCGGCATTTCCCGCGAGGAACAGGACCGTTTTGCGCTTCAATCCCAGCAAAAAGCCGCGCAGGCGCAAAAGGCCGGCCGTTTCAAAGACGAAATTGTGCCGGTAAAAGTAAAACAGAGAAGAAGCGAGATGCTGTTTACCGAGGATGAGCATATCCGCCCCGAAACGACGCTTGGCGGGCTCGCGAAGCTGAAACCCGCTTTTCTCCAAGATGGCACTGTCACAGCGGGAAATGCTTCGGGGATCAATGACGGCGCAGCTGCAGTTGTTTTAATGGAAAAATCACTTGCGGATGAAAAAAAGATTCCTTATCTCGGGGTCATCAAAGGGTATGCAGAAGCAGGAACGGACCCTTCCATCATGGGTTATGCCCCTTATTACTCCATTCAAAAGCTGCTTGAAAAGACCGGTGCATCCCTTGAAAAGGTGGATTTAATCGAGCTGAACGAAGCTTTTGCTTCCCAGAGCCTTGCCGTTGTCAGGGATTTGGGGCTTGATCCGGAAAAAGTCAATGTCAACGGCGGCGCCATTGCACTGGGGCATCCAATCGGGGCATCCGGCGCAAGAATTCTCGTTACGCTTTTGCATGAAATGAAAAAAAGAAATGTGCGCACCGGCCTCGCCTCGCTCTGTGTCGGCGGCGGCATCGGCATTTCGATGCTGGTCGGGCGCTCCTGACACCACTGGCATTTTGCCGGACCGGATGTTTAAAAAAAGAGGAAAAGCCCTGCCCGTTGCAAGGCTTTTCCTCTTTTTTTCATTTCGGATAGCATTTTTCTCCCTTGGGTCAGGATAAGGTAAGGACTTCATATTTGGATGCTAATTCTGCAAATTGTGCCATGCTGCTGATTTTTCCAGCTGCAAGTTTTTCGTTCAGCCCATAAAAGTCCACACAGGTTTTACAAGCAAGAACGTCCACGCCTTTTTCCTCCAATTCTTTCAATTGAAGGGAAACGAGCGAGTCTTCTGTTAACGTAAACACACCGCGGTTTACGCAAAACACAGCGGCCGGCAGTTCTTCCTTTTGTTTCAGGATGGTAAAGAAGGTTTCCAACAATCCTTCCCCCAATTCTTGTTCTCCTTTTCCAAGCTGATCCGATGCAAGCAAAATAACTTTGTTTTTCAATGTCTCCACCTCAATGACTTTCTTTCTATTTTAGCAAATCCTGCCAGGTTTTTCCCGTGCCAGATACGGCGGCTGCCACAAGCCCGGGGCGTTCAGTGCCGCGGTTTCTTTAACCATTTATTTGGGTGCCTAGCGGTTGAGGGTATTTTTGAGCAAAAGCAGATGAACAAGCTGATAGAATAACGCCAGGATGCAAAAGAGGATCGGATAAGCAATAGCAGGATACACAGGTTTCCAGCCATTGTAGTAAAACGTGCCTGTCACTCTGAACAAAAACTCGAAAACCAGTGCGATAATGGTCCATCCTGCAATATAGAGAAACCGGGCACGGAACCGGTTTGGAAAAAAGTTGATAAAGAGAATATTGATGGCCGGATAAATCCCAAACAAATAATAAAGGCTTTTCCAGTCGACGCCTTTTGTAAAATATCCAAAAAGATCATATTTGATATCCAGAAATAAATTGACGATTAATTCAAGGTACATGGCAAACAGGGTGGTACACAGCATTTCAATGCCGCTAAATTTTTTTGGCATGAGAAAAGCAAACAGATTCAGAACGATCATCAAAAACGATAAGGAATACCATGCTTCAACACCCCGATTCCAGGATTGGCTTTTTCTTATCCTTTCCTATTTTGGCCGGGAGATTACAGGAAATCACACATTGCCGGAAACCGGTGAAACCGGCCAAAGGACGCCCGCCTTATTCTTTGTTATAATTTTACAAGAATAGCGTAAACAAAGGGGGATGGCTTATTTGGCGAAAAAAGTATTGGTATACAGCGAACTGCCTGAGGATTTGATTGAAAAGCTGAAGGAAACATTTGAGGTACGCTACATACCGGGGGGAAAGGATATTTCCGATCTTCTGCCTGACTTAACGGAAGCGGACGGGCTGCTCGGTTCCTGGCTCCAGGCGGGAAAAGAATTGCTGGACCACGCACCGGCCTTGAAAATCATCAGCAATATAACGGTCGGATATGATAATCTCGATATCCCGTTGCTGACAGAGCGGGGGGTTATGGCAACCAATACGCCGGGTGTGCTCGATGAAACAACAGCGGATACCATCTTTGGCTTGATGCTTGCAGCGGCGCGGCGATTTACGGAACTGGACCGGCTTGTCAAAACCGGGAATTGGAAAGCGCCTGTTTCTACTGAACATTACGGTATTGATATCCACCATAAAACGCTTGGCATTATCGGTATGGGCAGAATCGGAAGCAAAATTGCGAAACGGGCCCATTTCGGTTTTGATATGGACATTTTATACCATAACCGTTCTCGCGACCCGGAAGCCGAGCAGCTGTATGATGCGGTATACTGTGAGCTTGATGAACTGCTGGAAAAATCTGATTTCATTTGCCTGATGGTGCCGCTTACCCCGGAAACGCACCGGCTAATCGGGGAACAGGAATTCAAATTGATGAAGAAAACGGCCGTTTTTGTCAATGGTTCAAGGGGCACGACAGTAGACGAAGCGGCGCTTGTCAAAGCCCTTCAGGAAAAAATAATTTATGCGGCCGGCCTTGATGTGTATGAACAGGAACCCGTTTCGCCGGATAACCCGCTTTTAAAAATGGACAATGTCGTCACCCTTCCGCATATCGGCTCTGCTACCCATGAAACACGATATGCAATGGCAAAACTTGCGGTTGAAAATCTCACGAAGGGGCTGCTTGGAGAATGCCCGCCCAATTTGATTAACCGGGAAGTTTTTCGCGGCCGGGCGTAATCGCGAATGCTTGCTGAACGATTCCAATTGAGGGGAGATCCCGATTCGTCCGGTAAGCGCTGTTTTGTTTTGGTATGATGCAGGGAAAGCCTGTTGTCAAGTAATGACACGGGTGAAGAACCCTGATGGCAATGGGAACGGTTCTGACAAAAATAATTTCAATGGGCGTCCCCCGGCCGGGTTGCTTGCCGGGGAACGCCACGGTTTCACGGCGGGGCCATCCGCTTTTTTTATTTTCCAAAGGGGTATATCAATGAGTAAGCGGAGATGTAGACAAACCATCAGTCTATGTAATATAATGAGGAACAATTGTTCTTTTCGGACGGATTTATTTTGTAAAAATATCCTATGCCGGCCCGGAATGGAACCGTTCTAAGTAATGAGAGCCCGCAAAATTTTGGTTAAAAATAAACACAGGCAGGCTATAAATGAAGGAGCGGGCAGGCATTTTGCCAAAAAACGCCGCCCCAGCCCACGAACCCGCTGAATGCAGAAACATTCTATTCCGAAAACCCGGTGAAGACCAAGTGCCGGATAATCAGGAATCCATGATAAAGGAGAGATAAAATGATCCGGTTTGAACATGTATCGAAACAGTTTCCGAACGGGACCCTTGCTGTAAAGTCTTTGGATTTGGAAATAGAAAAAGGGGAATTTTTCGTTCTGATCGGCCCGAGCGGCTCCGGGAAGACGACAACCTTAAAAATGATCAACCGCCTCATCGAACTGTCAAAAGGCTGGGTCCGAATCAACGGAAAGAAAATCAGCGATTATGATATTCATGAACTTCGCTGGGATATCGGATACGTGCTCCAACAAATTGCGCTTTTCCCGCACATGACTATCGCGGAAAATATTGCAATTGTGCCCGAACTGAAAAACTGGGACAAAAAAAGAATCCATGCCCGTGTCGATGAGCTGCTGGAAATGGTGGGCCTGGACCCGGAGGAATACCGGAACCGGAAACCCCATGAACTTTCCGGAGGGCAGCAGCAAAGAGTGGGCGTTCTAAGGGCTTTGGCTGCCGACCCGGAAATCATTTTGATGGATGAGCCATTCAGCGCGCTCGATCCGTTCAGCCGGGAAAAATTGCAGGATGATGTGCTTGAAATTCAACAGAGGCTGAAAAAAACAATCGTTTTTGTCACCCATGATATGCGGGAAGCATTAAAGCTCGGGGACCGGATTTGTCTCATGAAAGACGGGGAAATCGTTCAGGTTGGGACGCCGCATGAATTTTTAACCAACCCCGTGAACGATTTTGTGCGCGAATTTGTCGGGAATAAACAGGTGCCGGTCCGCGTGGAGGAACTCATGGTCCCGGTTACAGACGAACAGGCATTATTGCCCCATACGAAAACCGTTTCTTTACAGGCTCCATTGGCAGAGGTATTCGAACAGCTGGCCTCGTTTGAACAGATTGCCGTTATGGATGGCGGAAAAACGGTCGGGGTGATCAACCGGCCGCACGCCATGAAAGCTATGTCACAATACTTAAGGGATGGAGGCCGGATGCATGAGTAGTTTTATCAACACCTTTTCAGACCGGAGATCCCAGCTTTTGGACGCCCTTTTACAACATATAGAAATTTCATTAATTGCGCTTTTTTTCTCGTTATTGATCGCGATCCCGCTTGGTATTTATTTAACGCGGAAACAAAAAATCGCGGAAACCATTATTGGCATAACCGGCGTGCTGCAAACCATTCCTTCTTTGGCTTTGCTCGGCCTGTTAATCCCACTTTTTGGCATAGGGACCGTCCCGGCCGTGATTGCGCTCGTCGCTTATGCCCTGCTTCCGCTTTTGCGCAACACCTATACCGGCATTAAAGAAATCGATCCTTCGTTATTGGAAGCAGCAAGGGCGATGGGAATGAACAGAAGAAAACGGCTGATCAAAGTGGAGCTCCCTCTGGCCATGCCGGTGATCATGGCGGGGATCCGGACGGCTGCCATTTTGATTATCGGAACAGCGACGATTGCGGCGCTGATCGGAGCCGGCGGATTGGGCGACATTATCCTGCTTGGCATCGACCGGAATGATTATGCCCTTGTCATCCTCGGCGCCATTCCTGCGGCCCTGTTGGCCATTCTTTTCGATGTTTTGCTCCGGCAGCTTGAAAAAGTTTCTTTTAAGAAGATGATGGTGGCATCCGGCATTTTTATCTTGATGATCGTGTTGATCGTTGGTTCACTGGTTGCGCCAAACTTGCTTCATAAAGACGGGCAAAAAACGATTGTGATTGCCGGCAAGCTGGGGTCGGAACCGGAAATTCTGGACAATATGTACAAGTTGCTGATTGAAGAGAACACAGATTTAAAAGTGAAGTTAAAAACAGGGTTGGGCGATACAACCTTTGTTTTCAATGCGTTGCAGTCAAAGGATATCGATCTTTATCCGGAATTTTCCGGGACAGCCATCGTCAACCTGCTGAAAGAGAACCCTGTTAGCACAGACAGCAGGGAAGTGTATGCACAAGCCAAAGAAGGTATGGCCAAAAAATACAACATGGCATTGTTACACCCGATGAAATTTAATGATACTTATGCGATAGCGGTTCCGCAAAGTTTTGCAAAGAAATACCATTTGAAAAAGATATCGGACCTTGTAAATGTCGAGCAGTACGTAAAAGCCGGGTTCAGCCCCGAATTTGCCGATATCAAAGACGGGTATCCCGGTTTGTCAAAAAAATACGGATTGCATTTTCATGTGGTGACAATGGATCCGTCTGTACGGTATCATGCCATCCAACAAGGCAAAGTGAATCTGATGAACGCCTATTCCACAGATGGCGAACTACAAAGGTATCATCTGGTCGTTCTTGAAGATGACAAGCATTTCTTCCCGCCATACCAGGGTTCGCCTTTATTGCGGCAGGAAACGGTTGACAAATATCCGGAAATTGTGCCGGCATTAAACAAGCTGGCCGGGAAGATTACAAACACCCAAATGCAGAAAATGAATGATGAAGTCGGTGTCAAAGGCAAGAAAGCAGAAGATGTGGCAAGAGCCTTTTTAGTAAAAGAAGGGCTCCTGAAAAAGTGACCGGATTATGCCGGGGCGTGCCGCGGAAACGTTACGGTGCATCGTTGAATGCGTGAACCTGTTGTTGCAAAGGTAGTCCAAAGTTTTAATCTGTGCCGGGAATTTCGCCCCGTATCGGGTGGAAATTGCCCGGCACGAAATTTGTCTGCGATATAAAATGCACAAAATATTGCAGCCTGTTGCCTGCTGTAAAATGGAGTTATCATGCAAATGGGTGCTTGAGCTTATGGTAAAAGCTTAAGTTTATTTTTGCCCTCGTCCATCGACATGTTAGGTTATTCCACGATCCTGCCACAATTTTTCAATTCCCTGCCCTAGCATCAGCATATCTAGTAGTCTGCCCCTTGCCTCTTCAATCAATGCCTGAATCGTATTTTCCCACCCCATGAAACACCGGCAGCATTTTATTTCTGGGAAAAAGAAAGCGCTATTGACAAACTTGTATATACAGGATATGATGAGAATGTAAGATGTATATACAAGATTACGAGTAAATGAAAACGGTTTTGTGAAATAAAGTGAGGTGGCAATCATGTTTAAATTATTTCAAAAGAAGCCAAAGGAAGAACGTATTTTTGCTCCGGTAAGAGGGCAGGTTGTTGCCATTGAAGAAGTGCCGGACCCAACTTTTTCCGAAAAAATGATGGGGGACGGCATTGCGGTAAAACCAACCGAAGGCCTCCTTGTGGCGCCATTTGACGGGGAAGTGGTGCAAGTCTTCCCGACGAAGCATGCCATCGGGCTGCGCGGCGCATCCGGGCTGGAACTTTTAATTCATATTGGGTTGGAAACGGTGACATTAAACGGGGAAGGATTTGAAACCGCTGTAAAAGCAGGCGATAAGGTGAAAAAAGGCGATACGCTCATCACCTTTGATCTGGCATTGATTCAAGAAAAAGCGGCGGATACCATCACATCCATCGTGGTGACAAACGGCGAGGCAGTTCATCTTGACAAAAAAACAAGTTTGGATGCCGTGCCGGGAGAAACGGTGGTCATGACGGCACAATTGTAAGATCGCCAATAAGACAGGAGGAACGACAACATGGCGAAAATCAGCAATGAATCTGTAAAACAAATTGTTGAAGCAGTAGGCGGAAAAGACAATATTGCCGCGGCAACGCACTGTGTGACACGGCTGCGATTTGCATTAAAAGATGAAGGAAAAGTAGACAAAGAAAAGCTCGGGGAAATCGAACTTGTCAAAGGTTCTTTTTCAGCAAACGGGCAGTACCAGGTTGTGATTGGCCAGGGGACAGTGGACAAAGTATATGACAAAATGGTTGAGCTGACGGGCATCGGGCACGCTTCAAAAGAAGATGTGAAAAACGAAGCCGCAAAGAAAATGAATCCGCTTCAACGGTTTGTCAAAATGCTTTCCGATATTTTCATCCCGATTTTGCCGGCCATCGTGACAGCTGGTTTGTTAATGGGGTTAAACAATCTTTTGACAGGCCGGGGCATTTTTTACGCCCATAAGTCTTTTATCCAGGTTCACGAAAGCTGGGCCGGGCTTGCGGACATGATTAACATCATTGCCAATACCGCATTCACGTTCCTGCCAATCCTAATCGGCTGGTCGGCTGTGAAACGGTTCGGCGGCAATCCGCTTCTCGGGATTGTGCTCGGCGCAATGATGATCCATCCGGACTTATTGAATGCTTACTCATACGGTGAAGCACTGAAAAGCCACTCGATCCCGGTATGGAATCTGTTCGGCTGGCATGTCAATAAAATTGGCTATCAGGGGCAGGTGCTGCCGGTCCTCGTATCGTCCTTTATTTTGGCGAAACTGGAACTTTGGCTGAAAAAACGGATCCCGGATGCCATCCAGTTGCTGCTTGTCGCGCCCATTGCTTTGCTTGTAACCGGGTTTGTGACATTCGTTGCAGTCGGGCCGTTGACTTTCGGCATCGGGAACTGGATCACCGGCCTTGTCGTATATGTATTCAACCATGTGCCGGCAATCGGCGGCCTGCTTTACGGCGGCTGCTATGCGCTCCTTGTCATTACAGGGATGCACCAGGCTTTCCTTGCGGTCGACTTCCAGTTGATCTCAAGCGCCGGCGGCACGTATTTGTGGCCGATTCTCTGCATGTCCAATATTGCACAAGGTTCGGCCGCGCTTGCCATGATGTTTTTGGCAAAGAACAGAGTGGATAAAGGGATGGCCGGCACATCTTCCGTTTCTGCTTATCTCGGCATTACGGAACCGGCGATGTTCGGTGTCAATCTCCGCTTCAAATATCCGTTTGTTTGCGCACTAATCGGCTCAGCCATTGCAGGGATTGTACTGGCAACCGGACATGTGAAAGCCCCGGCAATCGGTGTTGGTGGGATCCCAGGATTCTTATCCATCTTCCCGCATTCGTGGGGAACGTTCTTTACCGGTATGGTGATCGTCATTGTCGTGCCGTTCGTGCTGACCTTCTTGTTCGGCAAATTAAAAAGACAAAAAGCATAAAGGACAGGGAAGCGGACTGTACAATGGCAGGCCGCTTTCCGGCTATAGTTCGCTTTAACGTCCAAATCATATTTCAAGCCTTCATGGCATTACGACGATAGCAATTTGGGAGTGGAAAAAATGGAACAACCTTGGTGGAAAAAAGCAGTTGTCTATCAAATTTATCCTAAAAGCTTTAAAGATACAAACGGGGATGGCATTGGCGACCTTGAAGGGATTATTGAGAAACTAGATTATTTGAAAAAGCTTGGCATCGATGTCATTTGGTTGACGCCGGTTTATCCGTCCCCGCAGCGCGATAACGGGTATGACATCAGCGACTACTATGCCATTGATGAGACGTACGGTACGATGGAAATATTTGAGCAACTGCTTATAGAAGCGCATGCACGAAATATAAAAATCATGATGGACATCGTTGTCAACCATACTTCAACCGCGCACAGATGGTTTATCGAAAGCGCATCATCGAAAGACAACCCGTACAGGGATTACTATATTTGGCGGGACCCGAAAGACGGGAAAGAACCGAACAACTGGGTTTCCAAGTTCGGGGGGCCGGCATGGCAATACGATGAAAAAACCGGGCAATACTACCTGCACCTGTTTGATGTAACACAGGCCGATTTGAATTGGGAAAACGAAAAAGTCCGGGAAGAAGTCTACACCATGATGAAATTTTGGTTTGAAAAAGGGGTTGACGGCTTCCGCCTCGATGTCATCAATTTGATCTCCAAAAATCAGGATTTCCCCGATGATGACGGAACAGTCCCGCCGGGCGACGGGCGCAAATTTTATACGGACGGCCCGCGCATCCATGCATTTTTGCATGAAATGAATGAAAAAGTGTTTTCCAAATACAATGCGATGACTGTCGGAGAAATGTCTTCAACCACGATTGAAAACAGCATCCGTTATACGAACCCGGCTTCCCGTGAGCTGGACATGGTGTTTCAGTTCCATCATTTGAAAGTCGATTACGAAAACGGCGACAAGTGGACAGCTGCCGATTTTGATTTTCTAGCACTGAAAAAGATTCTGTCCACATGGCAGACGCGCATGCATAAAGGCGGCGGCTGGAACGCCTTATTCTGGTGCAATCACGACCAGCCGAGAATCGTATCAAGATACGGCGATGACGGCAAGTACCGGGTGGAATCGGCGAAAATGCTGGCAACGGCAATCCATATGATGCAGGGAACGCCTTATATTTACCAGGGGGAAGAAATCGGCATGACCAATCCGCATTTTGACCGGATTGAACAGTACCGGGATGTCGAGTCCCTTAATATGTACAACATTTTACAAAGCCGCGGAAAAAGCCATGCGGAAATCATGGAAATCTTAATGCGCAAATCAAGGGACAATTCGCGTACGCCGATGCAATGGGACAGTACGAAAAACAGCGGGTTTACTGAAGGCACGCCATGGATTGCGGTCGCTTCCAACTACCCTGATATTAACGTAGAAAAAGCGCTGAAAGATCCAAACTCCGTTTTTTACCATTATCAAAAACTCATTCAGTTAAGAAAAACGTATGATGTCATCACAGATGGGGACTTTCAGCTATTGCTTCCGGATCATCCGCGAATCTTTGCTTATTTGCGGACAAGTGAAGACAGCAAGCTGCTGGTCGTGAATAATTTTTACGGAGAACCGGTGCAGTTTGAGCTGCCGGGGACGCTGGACGGGGCAGCTGAAATATTGATTTCCAACTATCCCGATTCTTCTCTGGATTTTCATTCTTTCACCCTGCGTCCGTATGAATCTGTTGTGTACTTTTTGACAAAATCGTAATGCCGTTTTTGCCATGGTACAATACAAGTGGTGATCCCAAATGAAAGAAAACAAGTATTACACGATTTACCATCAGCTTGCTGAAAAAATCGAAAACGGGGAGATGGAAGCAGGCAGCCTCCTGCCATCCGAGCATATTTTGGCGGAACAATTCGGGGCTTCAAGGGAGACGATCCGGAAAGCCCTCAATCTGTTATCCCAGAATGGCTATATTCAAAAAATCCGGGGAAAAGGTTCTGTTGTACTGGACGTAAAAAAGTTTGATTTTCCGGTTTCAGGCCTTGTCAGCTTCCGTGAAATTGCGGAAAGCTCAGGGAAGCCATGGCGCACGAATGTCCATGAACTTGTCCTCATCAGACCGGACGATGCCCTGGCCCGGCAGTTGAAAATATCCGGAAAAGAAGAAGTATGGCAGGTGGTCCGGTCGCGGGAAATTGACCATGAGAACATCATTTTGGATAAGGATTACATCCGGAAAAAGTTTGTCCCGTCGATTACAAGAGATATTTGTGAAATCTCGCTCTACCAGTATTTTGAAAAAACACTCGGCCTTGTGATCAGCTTTGCGAAAAAAGAAATCACAGTCGAAAAAGCAACAGAGGAAGACTACAAGTATCTTGACATGGACGAGTACAATCATGTCGTCGTTGTCCGGAACCATGTTTATTTGGATGATGCAAGCCTTTTGCAATATACCGAATCGCGCCACAGGCTGGACAAATTCCGATTTGTCGATTTCGCGAGGCGGGAGCACCGGTAAGCGGATTTGTTTAAAGCCAAGTGCAAAATACCCTGGCAATGTTCGCCAGGGTATTTTTGTGCTCGGAGGACCCTCCCATGTTTTGCCTGATTATACAAACAGATTGATAATCAGGACGATGAAGAATGCTGCAAACGACAACAAGGTTTCCAATACGGTCCAGGTTTTAAATGTCTGTTTGACAGACAGCCCGAGATATTCTTTAACAAGCCAGAAACCGGCATCGTTGACATGGGAGAACATGAGCGATCCGGCGCCGGTTGCAATAACCAAAAGCGGAAGATTGATCCCTGTCATATGGACGACAATCGGATCGACGATGCCTGCTGCTGTGGTCAGCGCGACCGTTGCAGAACCGGTTGCGATCCGGATCAGGCCGGCTACAACAAAGGCCATGACAAGCGGTGAAAGCTGCCATTGCGTGGCAACCTGGGCAATCGCATCGCCGACACCGGAGGAAATCAGCACTTGTTTAAATGCCCCGCCTGCTGCGATGATCATCATGATCGAGGCGAGAGGAGCGAGGGATTCCCCGGTCAGTTTATTGATCAAATTCCGTCCGATGCCCTGTCTGGTCCCAAGCAAATAATAGGCGACGAACACTGAAATCAATAATGCAATCAGCGGGTTTCCGATAAAGTTTAAAAAATGGGCCAATTGGGCAGGCATCCGGACGAACGGGACAATCACCGTTCCGATCATTAAGATAATCGGCAGTAAAATCGTAAAAAAGGAAACCCCGACAGACGGATAAGAGGTTGCCGAAACATTTGCCGCCACTACTTTCGGTTCTGTTTCCGGTTTTACCCTTTTACTAATATAATGAGCAAATAACGGGCCGCCTATGATACCGGCCGGCAAAGCGACAATCAATGAATAAAGCAAAACCTGCCCCACATCGGCATGAAAAATGCCAATCGCTGCCATTGCTCCCGGATGGGGCGGGACAATGCCGTGTGAAATGGATAATGCAGAAATCATCGGGATCGCAATCAGCAAAAGATTTTTCTTCGTTGTTTTTTGGATTGCAATCACAAGCGGCAGCAAAATGACAAGCCCGACTTCAAAAAATACCGGAATACTGATAATCAAGCCGGCAAAGAAAGTGGCCCATGGAAGATTCCGGTCACCGAATGCCCGGGTGAAGTAATTTGAAATCTGTATACCGGCGCCTGATTCGGACATCATTTTCCCAAGAATGGTGCCCAGCGCGAGAATCCCCAGCAATGAACTGAGAATGCCCCCGACACCTTGTTCGTAGTCCGTCACAATTTTCGTGATTGGCAGGCCGGCTGTAAGGCCAAGAGCCAAACTAGCAACCGACAGACTGATGAATGCATGCCATTTTAACCATGTGACCCCGACAATGACGAGTGCAATGGCAAGGATGGTTATCGTGATGAGATAAGCACTGCTCATGAAAATCACTGCTTTCTTTTATAATTTTAAGGGCATCAGCTGCTGATGAAGCGAATGGCCTCTATCAGTTGGATGCAAAACAGGGGGCCTTTCCCCCGGCCGCAACACCACTGATGTATAAATAGGGCTGGCTTGTTTCCGGAGCCGGCTGAAAAACATTCCCGGTTCAAACGGAGAAAATGTCCGGCTAAAGCCGGCATTCATCTGCAGCTTTAAAACGCGGCCGGCGTCGGGCAATGTATGCTTTAAAACGCGGCTACTGCTTGCCTCGCATTCGTTTTGCAAAGGCGGAACGGTTATTCAGGCCGCGGCTACTGCCTGGTTTATTTTTCCGCTTTTGTTCCAAATTGCGATTGTTGAAAAGCGGCAATATCGTTCCATTCATCGTTCAGTTTGCGCGAAAGGCGGATGAAGATCGGGAACAGCTGCTCATAAACCGCCACGTTTTCCGGGACCGGATGGTGGCTATGTAAAGAACCAACCATTGTGGAAACGACATCCAGGCTGTCCGCTTCCCCGGTCGCATACAAGCCAAGCACAGCCGCCCCCAGACAGGAACTTTCAAAACTTTCCGGAACATTGACCGGCTGATTGAAAATATCTGCCATCATCTGGCGCCAAAGCGGTGAACGGGCAAATCCCCCGGTTGCCTGGATCCGTGCCGGTTCTCCGGTTCTTTCCTTCATGGCCAGCATGACACTGTAAAGGTTGTAAATGATGCCCTCCAACACGGCCCGGATCATATGTTGTTTTTCATGATGCAAAGTTAAGCCGAAGAAGGCGCCCCGGGCATTCGGGTTCCACAAAGGTGCGCGTTCCCCGCTGAAATACGGCTGAAAAATTAACCCGTCCGCACCCGGTTTCACACGCGATGCCATTCTTGTCAGCACATCATAAGGGCTGATGCCGAGCCGTTTCGCCGTTTCAACCTCGGAAGCTGCAAATTCATCCCTTGCCCATCTCAAGATGCCGCCTCCGTTATTGACAGGCCCGCCTACCACCCATTTATCCTCCGTCAATTCATAGCAGAAAAGCCTGCCTTTTGGGTCAGCAGAAGGATGGTCCAGCACGGTCCGGATCGCGCCGCTTGTGCCGATGGTGACCGCAACCACCCCCGGATCAATCGCGTCCACGCCGAGGTTTGAAAGCACACCGTCGCTTGCGCCGAGCACAAATGGCGTATCTTTGCCCAACCCCATTTGGTCTGCATACCGGGGATCAAGCCCGCTCATTATATGTGTTGTCGGAACGGGTTCGGATAACCGGTCTGCCGTTAATCCGGCCAGTTTTAATGCTTCTTCATCCCAGGACAAGTTATCCATTCTCATCAGGCCGGTGCAGGAGGCAATGGAATAATCAACCACGTATTGATGGAACAAACGGTAAAAAACATATTCTTTAATCGAAATAAATTTTGCTGCTTTTTGAAAGATTTCAGGCCTTTCATGCCGCAGCCACATCAGTTTTGGCAATGGGGACATCGGATGGATCGGCGTCCCCGTCCGCATATAGATTTCATGGCCGCCCAATTCCTCTTTCAGTTTGCGGCACCAGCCGATGCTCCGGTTATCCGCCCAAGTGATGCAGCGCATAAGCGGCTTGCCTTCCCGATCTACAGGGATGACACTGTGCATGGCGCAGCTGAAGCTGACAAACCGGATTGTTTCGGGGCTTTGGCCGCTCTTCGCTGTAACGGCCTGAATGGCATGAAGGATAGCTTGAAAAATCTGGTCCGGATCTTGTTCTGCAGTAAATGCATCCGGCGTATACAACGGGTAACCTTGATTGGCATTTGCCAAAATGGTCCCGTCAGTTCTGTAAAGCACGGCTTTGGTGCTGGTTGTACCGATATCAACCCCTATCATACAGGCGTCATGCATCATAAAAGCCTCCTTTTTAGTATGTTAAAGCGAACGTAGCAAATTCATTGAATACTTGTCGACAACTTGAATGCAATAAAAAGCGATGCTTTCCGGGCCAGATTGCCGAAAAGAGATTGGAATATAAAACCCTGTGCCAGGCAGGCTGCGCCTACTCCGTTTTTCCCTCTTCCGGAAAAGATTTATCGAGTGTTCTTTTCGAGTCTTTAAAATAGGCAGAAACAGATTGTTCCACGTTTTCTTCGTTTCCGGTTAAAAGGCTGTTTACGATTTTTCGGTGTTTTTCAATGACCCATGCCAGATGCTCCGGGCCGTGGGCAAAAACATCTTCCGTTGTCACGAGGAGTACGGCCATGATCAGGGACTTCATGCCATTCCAAAGATTCAAGATCCGTTTATGGCCAGCATGGCGGATGATCCTGTCATGGAAAGAAAAATCGTAATAGGCGAAATCGCTGTGGTTCTCGTATTTTGCTGCAATCTTCATTTTATCGATCGTCTCGTTCAGGAACTGGATCAACTGTTCCTGTGGAGCAGCAGACACTCTTTGCTGCGCAAAAATCTCAATCATTTCACGTACATCGTACAGTTCATGAATATCTGCCAGCCCCATTCCCAATACGCGGGCGCCCATTCTTTCCAATTGAATAAGGCCGTCGTTGGCAAGAGCTTTCAATGCATCACGGACCGGCGAACGGCTCGTTCCGTATTTCCGGGCAATCTGGTTTTCGGAAATGATGTCGCCGGGTTTGATTTCATTTGTAAGGATCAGCAGGCGCAATTCATTTGCGATCTGCTCGCCAAGAGATGCATTTTTCATCCATTGTTCAGGGAACTGTAGCATATTCAAAACTCCCGTTCGTGTAAATTTGATTCCGAAAAGCCTGTCTCCATTTCAGGTAGCTTACTGGCCGGACCGGGTCACTGCATGCCCGCCAAATTCATTCCGGAGTGCGGCAACCACTTTGCCGGTAAAAGTATCTTTTTCAAGGGAACGGTACCGGTTCATTAAGGATAAGGCAATAACCGGTATGGATGCTTGTAAATCAAGTGCGGTTTCAACCGTCCATTTGCCTTCACCGGACGATGCCATGACCCCGCTGATTTCGTCGAGATGGGCGTCCTTCGAAAATGCATCTTCCAATAGTTCAACAAGCCAGCTGCGAATGACGGATCCGTGGTTCCATACCTTTGCAACAGCCTGGTTGTCGTAGTCATACGGGCTTTTTTCAAGAATTTCAAACCCTTCAGCCAATGCTTCCATCATGCCGTATTCAATGCCGTTATGCACCATTTTGAGGAAATGGCCGCTTCCCGGTTTTCCGGTGTATAAATATCCATCTTTTTCCGAAATTTTTTCAAAAAGGGGCTCCAACTGATCAAATACCGGCTTGTCTCCCCCGATCATCAGGCAGGCGCCATGCCGGGCTCCGCTGATTCCGCCGGACGTGCCGACATCAAGAAAATGGATGCCTTTGTTTTGAAGCAAAGTATAATGCCTGCATGAATCGGTATAATGAGAGTTGCCGCCGTCAATTACAATATCGCCGGCGCTGAGCAAGTTGCTGAGCTTGTTAATGGTTTCGTTTGTCGGTTCCCCGGACGGCACCATCACCCAAATTTTTCTAGGGGCTTCAAGATTTTGGACCAGCGCTTCCAATGAAGGAAAGCATTTTGCCCGTGAATCAAGGGATGACAACTGTGCGGTTGCATCTCTGGACGTGTCATACGCCTTTACATCCACTTGGTGATCCAGCATGTTGAGTGATAAATTCATACCCATTTTTCCAAGTCCAACGATCCCGATTTCCATAAGAGATCCTCCTCTTCATAAGATTGTAAGATTAGTATACTTGTCGACAAGTTGAATCGTGAGCGCTTTCTTTTTTATGAAAAAGTAAAATGTTTTCGTTTTCAAATCCATCATAGTTGATCGAACAGGGGTTGTCAAGGAAGAGAATGTATTCCTATTTTTTCCACTTATCTGCATAGATGTGCACGCCGATCCGGCATGGGCGGTATCTAAACCGGATCAGATATCCAAAGAGGGTATACCAGGAAGAAGCCTCAAACGGCTTAGAGGTAAAAAGGAAGGTTTTTAAGCTGTTTGAAGCTTCTATTCTTTGATTCTTTCTTATCTGTTCTCATCTTAAGTAGAAGCTTAATATGCCAATAACCCAGAGGAATAGTATTATTCCTATAATTGAAAATAAAGTAATTTTTGTGCTTCTTTTCATGGTTCAGTCCCCTTATTATGAACACTTTTTACTGATCCACACATTCGCCCGTCCATCTTTTTCATCGCATTTTCACCGGTTCATCCATATTTATTATGCAAACAATAAGAAAATCCCTTTAAAAAATGCCCTTTTTTTGCAGAAAAGTAAAATGTTTTTGCTTTCAAATCTTTCATTGTCCAAGAGAGAAGTGCCGCCGATCCGGCATGGGAATTTTTAGACTGGGCCGTAACTAAAACTTGATGCAGATCAAATGCAGATTTTCACAATTGAGATAGAATAAAGGGAGGGGGAATTCAAGAGATCGGAGTGAAAAAAGATGAAGACGATCATTGTGTATTCAACCATGACAGGTACAACAGAATTTATGGCAGAACAAATTGCGGCAGCCCTGACAGAAGCGGGTTATGCCGTTGATATAGCAGAATCAACCAATACAAGCGCGCATGAACTTACCGGTTATGATCTGATTCTGATCGGCGCAAATACATGGGACGAGGGCGATCTTTGGGATGAGATGATCGATTTTTATGAGGAACTTCCGGAAGTCGATTTAACCGGCAAAAAAGGGGCGGTGTTTGGCGCCGGCGACTCGTTTTACGAGCATTTCGCCACCGCGGTGGATACGATGGAGGAAGCATTGAAAAAGCAGGGGTGCGAGCTGCTGTTGGACGGGTTAAAAGTAGATGTCGTCCCGGATGAAGAAATCGAAACCGCCTGTAAAGATTTTGCCCGGAAACTTGATTTGCGCTGCCGCGAGCTGGGGCTGGTGCAGCAATGAACACCGTTATCCTGCACAAGCTTTCCCTTTTGCCGGAAGAGCCGGGATGCTATTTGATGAAAAGCCAGGAAGGGGAAATCATTTATGTTGGAAAGGCAAAAAAGCTGAAAAACCGGGTACGCTCTTATTTTACTGGTTCCCATGATGAAAAAACAACCCAGCTTGTCGGAGAGATTTTTGATCTGGAATGGATCGTCACAGCGACCAACACGGAGGCTTTGGTGCTGGAAATGAATCTGATTAAGCAGTACCGGCCGAAATACAATATTATGCTAAAAGATGATAAAAGCTACCCCTTTATCAAAATTACGGATGAACGGCACCCTCAGCTCATTTTAACGCGCGAAGCAGGCCGTGATAAAGGGAAATATTTCGGCCCGTTTCCGAATGCCCGGGCGGCAGCGGAGACAAAAAAAGTACTGGACAGGCTTTATCCGCTTAGGCGCTGTCCGGAATCAAGCACCCGCCCCTGCCTGTATTACCAGCTTGGGCTGTGCATTGGCACCTGTGCAAGGGAAGTGGGTGAAGAAGAATACAAGGAACAAATCCGCAAAATTGTCCATTTTTTCCACGGCGGTTACCGGGAAGTTTTAAAAGACATGAAAAAAGAAATGAACCAGGCAGCAACTCAGCTTGATTTTGAAAAAGCGGAACAACTGAAGGAACAAATTATGCAAATTGAAGTGATCATGGAACATCAAAATATCGTGCTAAACGACCCTGTAAGCCGGGATATATTCGGCTTTGCTGTGCAAGGCGGCTTGATGTGCGTCCATGTTTTTTATATGCGTGATGGCAGGATTATGGAGCGGGAGGTTATGTTCAGGCCGATCGGAAGCAAGGAGCCGGGAAGGGCATTTCTTGGCTTTTTACAGCTTTTTTATGGCAATGGGGGCAATGCGTTGCCAAAGGAAATACTCCTTCCGGCAGCAGTTGGGAAGGAAGCGGCCGAAATGTGCATTTCCGCCCGTATCGTGCAGCCGAAACGCGGGCAGAAAAAAGAAATGGTGCAGCTGGCAACTAAAAATGCGCGCATTGCGCTGGAAGAAAAGGTCTCGTTAATGGAACTTGAAACGGTGTAGGCTGCCGCATAATTTCATAGCAATACCGTCAAAAGAATGCGTACCACAGTGCCTTTGCCAGGTTCGCTTTTGACATTGATAGAGCCCCGTGCAGTTCCACGAGCTGTTTTGTGATCGCCACACATCATCTATACCGCAGCCGGGGCAATTTGTCTGTAAAGCGTTTTCCGGGTAAAATGGCATGAGAAGCTAAGCCATCATCCAATGAACATAGCGCTTGGGCAAAATCAAATCCTTTTTTAGGGGGGATCGTCATATGGAGTGCCGTCATCATATCCATGGTTCCCATCCCGGGCATGGTTGTAACAGCCATGCGGGATGCATACGGCTCGTGCCGATTTTCAACCATCTGGAAGAAGAACAGATGGCGAAAATCGGGGCGTCTGTTGAAACGCTGGCATTACAAAAAGGGGAAATGCTTTTCCGGGCAGGGGAAAGAGATGATACGCTGTATATTATCCATACCGGAAAAGTGAGGATTTACCGGTTGGCTGATTCGGGAAAGGAGCAGCTTGTCCGCATATTAAACCCGGGTGATTTTACCGGCGAGCTGGCTGTTTTTCAACCGGGGGAAATTCATGAAAATTATGCAGAGGCCCTGCAGGATTCGACCATCTGCAGGATGAAACAGAAGGATCTTCAAGCCTATTTGCTGGCATATCCCCAAATCGCTTTAAAAATTTTAACGGAAATCACGAAGCGTTTGGAAGAATCGGAAAAACAAACGGCCCGGGTAGCGGTCGAAAACGTGGAATCCAGAATCATCTCCTTCTTAGCCAGTTGTGTGGAACGAAGCGGCGCGGATGGTACAGTGATTGCCTTGCCAATGTCTAAAAAAGATTTGGCTTCTTACCTGGGAACAACCCCCGAAACCATCAGCCGAAAGTTTACAAACCTGGAAAAACAGGGATTAATAGAGCAGCTGCCAAATAAGAAAATCAAAATTCCTGATTTGGACGAGCTGTTATTGTATGCAGATGAAGCAACATCAGCCGGCGGGCACCATTGAAAAAGCACTGAACAAAATAAACAAGCGGCGGGAAACCACTATAATGGCGGCCCGCCGCTTTTTGTGCGCCCGACATTTTGTCTGCAAACTTTTTCAATGGCCCGGCCTGCAGAGTATATTTAAATCCAAAATCTTGACAAGGGTCAATGATGAAAGCAACGGGCTCTTTTAAAATAATCATATAACAGGTGAGGGGGAATCCCAATGTTAGAACAAATCCATCAACATAAGTATCATCTGGCATGGATCGCCGGCGTTTTGATCGTTCTTGGTTTATTGATGAAATGGTTGGGCTTTTACGCCTGGAGGGACGGTTTTCTGATTGCGGCAACCGTTGCTGCTGCCCTTCCCATCGCCATCAAAGCCTGGCAAGCGGCCAGGATGAAAACGTTCAGTATTGAGTTGCTCGTTACGGTGGCGGTTGCAGGTGCCTTCCTGATCCACGAATATATGGAATCCGCAGCCGTCACTTTTTTGTTTTTGTTCGGCGATTATTTAGAAGCCAGGACATTAAAAAAAACCCGTTCATCTTTAAAGCAATTGGTGGATATGGCCCCGCAGGAAGCGATCTTGCTTCAAGAAGACGGAACCCGCAAAAAAACGGCCGCAGATCGCGTCCGGGCAGGAAACAAGCTGGTAGTCCTCCCGGGCGGCAAAATACCGGTTGACGGAACCATTGCAAAGGGCCGGGCATTCGTGAATGAATCAGCGGTTACCGGGGAACCGGCCCCCGTCATGAAAAAAGAAAACGATCCTGTTTTTAGCGGCTCCATTTTGGATACCGGCTATATCGAAATGATCGCTGAAAAAGTCGGGGATGACACAACCTTTGCAAAGATGATTGAACTGGTGGAAGAAGCACAGGATGCAAAATCGAAAACCGAACGTTTCCTCGACCGGTTTGCCAACTATTACACACCGGCGATTGTCATCCTTGCACTCGCCGTGTTTGTTTTTACCCGTGATTTTCACAAAGCGATTACCTTCCTGGTCATTGCCTGCCCAGGTGCGCTCGTGATTGGCGCTCCCGTGTCAAACGTAGCGGGAATTGGAAACGGCGCGAAACACGGTGCGCTGATCAAAGGCGGGGATGTGATGGAAAAACTGTCAAAAGTGGATACGCTCGTATTTGATAAAACCGGCACGCTGACAAAAGGGAAGCCGGAAGTCACGGATGTGCACCTGTTTGGCAAAAGGCGCGAAGAGGAAGTGCTCGGGCTTGTGGCCAAGGCGGAAACCGTTTCTGAACACCCGCTCGGCCAAACGATTGTGAAAGAAGCAGAAGCAAGAGGCATCCCGTTTAACCGGTATCACTTGCAGGAAGGCGAAGCGATAAAAGGGAAAGGAATTGCGGCAACCATTGACGGCATCGCCGTTACAGCGGGGAACCGCAAATGGATGGACGCACAAGGCATCGCTATTTCTCCATCAGCGGGCAGTTACGCAACCGATCGTGAAAAAATGGGGAATACGGCTATTTTTATTGCAGCCAATGGAAAGTTAGAAGCCATTCTGTCCATCGCCGACCAAATCCGTGAAGATGCCCGGGCTGCCTTGGAGGATATGCGTGCTGCCGGGATCAAAAGGATCGTCATGTTAACGGGCGATAACCGCCATACCGCCCGGGCCGTCGCCAGCCAATTGGGCATTGATGCCTTTTATGCAGAGCTGCTTCCGGATGAAAAAGTGGACTATGTGAAGAAACTGAAAGAGGAAGGAGCTGTTGTGGCGATGGCAGGAGACGGCATGAATGATGCCCCTGCGATTGCAACGGCAGATATCGGGCTTGCCATGGGGAAAGGCGGGACGGATATCTCTATCGAAACGGCTGATATCGTTTTGATGGCAGACAAGCTTTCCCAATATGCCCATGCCTTTGCCCTGTCGAAAAAAACGATGCGGAATATGAAACAGAATATAGCAATTGCACTTTCGGTCGTCGTATTTTTGCTTGTTGGGGTTCTCCGGGGGCAGGTAGACCTTGCAGCCGGCATGTTTGTCCATGAAGGCAGCGTTTTAGCTGTTATTCTCAATGCGATGCGGTTGATCGGGTTTGCACCAAAAGGCGGACGGCAGAAGTTCAAGATCAGCAAAATGGGCGAACTTGATGGAGATCAATTACGGAAACCGGTGCGGCATGTAAAATAAAAACAAAAGGAGGGAAACGGAATGAAAAAAGCCGTGATGCAATTAGAAACGTTAACCTGTCCGTCTTGTATGAAAAAAATAGAAGGCGCGCTGGACAAAGTGGAAGGCGTGGAAAATGTGAAAGTACTTTTCAACGCCAGCAAGGCAAAAGTAGATTTCGACGAGGCAAAGGTTTCAACAGATGAGTTGAAAGAAATCGTTGAAAAAACAGGCTATCAAGTTCAAGCAGTAAAGACGAATTAAAGGTGAAAAGGTTGAGGCCGGTTGCTGGCCCCAACCTTTTCTTTTTTTGCAACCTGAAAGACGTATACGAACCAGCCCAGAAAGGTCGCGGTTGTTGGATCAACTTTTTCATTTTTTGCAACTGCTGCTTGAAAGGGGCGGGAATAACGGGCTAATCTGGAATGCCTCTATAACGTAGACAGGCTCTATGTGAAGGAAGGCCGTCGTTTTTGCAAGCTTTCTTAACGTAGGCGGGCTCTATGTGAAGGAAGGCCGTCGTTTTTGCATTCTTCCTTAACGTAGCTGGGCTCTATGTGAAGGAAGGTCGTCAATTTTTCAAGCTTTCTTAACATAGCCGGGCTCTATGTGAAGGAAGGCCGTCGTTTTTGCAAGCTTTCTTAACGTAGGCGGGCTCTATGTGAAGGAAGGCCGTCGTTTTTGCATTCTTCCTTAACGTAGCTGGGCTCTATGTGAAGGAAGGCCGTCAATTTTTCAAGCTTTCTTAACGTAGCCGGGCTCTATGTGAAGGAAGGTCGTCATTTTTGCAAGCTTTCTTAACGTAGCCGCACTCTATGTAAAGGAAGGCCGTCAATTTTGCAAGCTTTCTTAACGTAGGCGCGCCCTATGTGAAGGAAGATCTTCGTTATTTCGTGCTTCCTTAACGTAGCTGGGCTCTATGTGAAGGAAGGCCTTCATTTTTGCATGCTTTCTTAACATAGCCGGGCTCTATGTGAAGGAAGACCTCCGTTTTTGCATGCTTTCTTAACGTAGGCGGGCTCTATGTGGAGGAAGGCCGTCAATTTTCCGTGCTTTCTTAACATAGCCGGGCTCTGCGTGAAGGCAGCAGCCCACATTTTCACCAGTGCTTTACGAAGAGCGCCCCTATGAGAAGGAAACGCTTAAAATTTTTGCCATTGTGCTTCTGGTTTTTTGCAATGTCATGTGTGGAGGGGAAATTTAATGGGTAAAGTCAAACCGATGTATTGTACCTGCTCCCTCAATCGTCTAAAATGGATAACGGACTGTGAAAATCCATTCCTTAAGGAAAAAGGCGAAGAAGGCTGCTCCGTATCCGGCATCTTTTTACGGACAAACTTGGCACATATTCAACGCAACTGAGGATTGATATCTTTTGTCGAATATGGTAGGATAACAACATATAGAAATTCTTAAACAAAAAAATACTAAATATAGTATGCGAGTATTGGTGGCTTTGAAATGCCTGAAAAGGGAATCCGGTGGGAAACCGGAGCTGCCCCCGCAACTGTCAGTGTGGACGAAAGAGCGAACCACTGTACCGGCTGCTTTTTTTGGCGGCGGTATGGGAAGGGCTTCATTAGAATGAAACACAAGCCAGGAGACCTGCCAATACTTGAAGTTTCTATTCTTCGGGGTGCGGGAACGGGAAACGGCGGAACAGATGATCACGGATGCTGTTTTTCTGCCGTTTTTGCCGTTCATCCCCCTGAAATGAACGGCTTTTTTGCGTTCAAAAAAGGGAGGGGAAAACGTGATATCTATTCAACTGGAATCAAAAGAAATGATTTTGCAGCTCATTGATCAAATGTCCGCAGGCCTGGACATTGAGACCGGCGCTTATAAGGAAAAGATTTTAAAATTATGGGACCCGGACGCCACTTTGGCGGAAAAAACAGATCTGCTTATTAAACATGCCCTTGAAAATATCGATGAAGCAGGTGCGGCATGGACATTCTTTGCAGCAAGAATTTACTTACATAAGCTTTATGCCGAAGCCGCCAAAAACCGGCATTATGATCCAGCCCTCAAGTACGGGCCTTTCTATGATTTGCTCAGGCAGCTGGCAGAAAAGGGCATTTATTCTCCAAAACTGCTTGACAAATATACAAAGCAGGAAATCGAAACGCTCGGCCGCATAATCGACCCGGAGAAGGATTTGCTTTTTACGTATCCCGGCCTCTATACGCTCGTAACCCGTTATCTGGCAAGCGATTTTGACAAGCATGTCTATGAACTGCCGCAGGAGCGCTGGATGGTGATTGCGATGTACCTGATGCAGGATGAACAGCAGGAAACCCGGATGGAACATGTGAAGGAAGCGTACTGGGCGCTCAGCAATCTGTACATGACGGTCGCAACCCCGACGCTCGCGAATGCGGGCAAAACGCATGGCCAGCTCTCGAGTTGTTTCATTGATACAGTGGCGGACAGCCTGCAATCAATCTATGACAGTAACACCGACATCGCCCAGCTTTCGAAAAACGGCGGTGGGATCGGCGTGTATATGGGAAAAATCCGTGGACGGGGAAGCGCCATTAAAGGTTTCCCGGGCATGTCGAGCGGTGTGGTGCCGTGGATCAAACAACTGAACAACACGGCAGTGAGCGTTGACCAGCTTGGGACAAGAAAAGGCGCCATTACCGTCTACCTCGATGTGTGGCACCGCGACATTGAAGATTTTCTCGATTTGAAGTTAAATAACGGCGATGACCGGCTCCGTGCCCGCGATATTTATACGGGCGTGTGCATCCCGGATTATTTTATGGAACAGGTGGAAAAGCGCGGGGACTGGTATGTTTTTGATCCGCATGAAGTAAAAGAAGTCATGGGGTTTGCCCTTGAAGATTTTTACGATGAAGAGAAGGGAAAAGGGAGCTGGCGTGAAAAATATGAGGCGTGCATCCATGCCGGTCTCCGCTCAAAAAGGAAAGTACCGGCAATCGAGATTATGAAGCGCATCATGAGATCGCAGCTTGAAACAGGAGCGCCGTTTATGTTTTACCGCGATGAAGTGAACCGGCAAAACCCGAACAGCCACAAAGGGATCATTTACTGTTCCAATTTATGCACAGAAATTGCCCAGAACCAGTCCCCGACTGAGCTGATTGAAGAATGGATCGAAGAAGAAAATATGATCGTAAAGAAATACCGTTCCGGGGATTATGTCGTTTGCAACTTGAGTTCCATCAATCTTGGGAAAGCCGTCCCGGACGGGGTGCTCGAACGGCTTATCCGCATTCAGGTCCGCATGCTCGACCATGTGATAGATGTCAATACGTTACCTATTAAACAAGTGCAAATTACGAATAAGAAGTACCGTGCGGTCGGGCTTGGCACGTTTGGCTGGCATCATTTGCTGGCACTTGAAGGAATTGAATGGGAAACGGAAGCAGCCGTCGAATATGCGGATAAACTGTATGAAAACATTGCCTACTATGCGATTAAAAGCAGCATGGAATTAGCCAGGGAAAAGGGCAGCTATCCGGCATTTCCAGGCAGCAAGTGGAGCACCGGCGCTTATTTTACCGGCAAAGGCTACACGAGCGAACGCTGGTTAGCGCTTGCTGAAGAAGTGAAACAATACGGCTTGCGGAACGGGTATTTAATGGCGGTTGCGCCGAATGCGACCACTTCGATTATTGCCGGCTCGACAGCAAGCATCGACCCGGTTTTCCAGCCTTATTATATGGAAGAAAAAAAGGATTACAAATTTCCGGTGACAGCGCCTGATTTAAACCACCGGACGTACAATATTTACCGCCGTTCGGCTTATAAACTTGACCAAAGATGGTCCGTCCGGCAGAATGCGGCAAGGCAAAAACATATTGACCAGAGCATCTCTTTCAATTTCTATGTGCCGTATAATATCCGCGCGCAAGTATTGCTTAATCTCCATTTGCAGGCTTGGAAGTCCGGCTTGAAAACGACCTATTATGTGCGCTCGACCTCCAGTGAAGTGGAAGAATGCGAGTGGTGCCAAAGTTGAAAGTGCTGATTGCATACTTGTCCTACAGCGGCAATACAAAAGAAACGGCGGAGCTGCTGGCATTCTGGTGCAGGGCGCGCGGGATTGCGGTGGACATGCACGAAATCGGCATTTCCCCGCCGTTTTCGCCGCGCGACTATGATTTGATCCTGGTCGGGACATTCACATGGGAACGGGGAGCCACGCCTGAAGAAGTGAAGGATTTTGTGCTGGAAATTGGCTGGAAACCTCCCAATGTCGCTGTGTTCGGAACGGGGGATACGCAGTTTGGCGGTGATGATTTATTCTGCCTAGCCGCCCGCAAACTTGCAAAATTTTACAACAGTCCGTGGGAACCGTTGAAAATTGAACAGTCTCCGAGGGGAAGCCAGGAAAAAGAAGTGGAAAAATGGATAGAAGGAGTGCTGGAAGATGTCAAACGCTTTGCTGGAAAAAGCGAAAACGTTGGATCCGGTTCACCCGAATAAAGCGACTGCCTTATTCGGAGGGAAGTCAAGCGGGATTTTAAACTGGAATGATCTTGCTTATCCGCACTGGTACAAAACGTATAAACGGTTGTTGGGGAATTACTGGCAGTCGGATGAAGTGAATATGTCGACAGATGTGAAACAATTCCCGCTGTTATCGGAAAAAGAGCAGGAAACGTTTTTGAAAATCATCAGCCTGCTGGCAACGCTCGATTCGTCACAAACGAGGACGATTTTGCTTGCTTCGCTGTATGCGACTGATCCGTCCGTCCAATCGATTTTGGCGGTGATTGCCCAGCAGGAAGCTGTCCACAATGAGAGTTATTCTTATATTTTATCGTCCGTCGTGTCCCTTGATAAACAAAATGAAGCATTTGAAATCGGGCGGAAAGATCCGGTACTACTAAAGCGGAATGAAAAGCTGATGGAGCAATACAATGCGTTTGCCCGGCAGCCGGATGTGGAAGACATTGTAAAAACGCTCGTGTATTCGACATTGCTGGAAGGGTTGTTCTTTTATTCCGGTTTTGCTTTCTTTTATAATCTGGCGCGGCAGAACAAAATGGTCGGCACATCGACGATGATCAGTTATATTAACCGCGATGAGCTGGAGCACGGGCGCTTTATTTCGGAACTGATCCGCGCGGTGCTTTCCGAACATCCGGAATTGAACACGCCGGCCTTTTCCGATTGGGTATATGCCCGGTTCCGCGAGTCCGTTGACTTGGAAACCGAGTGGTCGGAATACGTGCTCCGGGGCGTGGAAGGGATCGATCTTGAGGAAATGGCCGGTTTTATCAAATACCGTGCCAATAAAATGCTGCGCATGATCGGATTAAGCGAGCTGTACCCGGAACATGTTGAAAATCCGATGAAATGGATCCGCGCCTATGCAGATAATTTCGACGCAACGAAAACGGATTTCTTTGAACAAAAGTCCCGTTCTTATACGAAAGTGAGCGATTTGAACGGATTTGACGAGCTGTAATCTGCCTTTAGACGCCCATGCTGCAGTGAACGCGGCACCAGAGCCGGCGTATATTTTCGGGATAGAACATCATTTGCAGCACGGTGAAAACCAATTTTGGAAAGAAAACGGCAAAAACAGACCTGATGGCCTTGGCAAAAAAGCGGGAGTAATTCCCGCTTTTTTGTATGCCATTACATGGTGAAATCCCTTTCCTTTTTCAAACGCATGAGCGCTTTTTTATTTTTCCACAGCAGGATGACAAAGTTGCCCAGCCAGATCCATAAGAGAAAAGAAGGGAATCTTCGAAAAATAAGAAAGAGGGATAGCAGCAGGAATCCGGTTGTCGTTTGCAGGCTGTCTTCACTGCTGGTTGTTTTTTTGCCTTTTTTCACCACCTTTGCTAGGACATAAAAGCATGCAAGAATAACGGCATAAGTGAGGGATATGCGAAATTTGGTCAATGCGCTCCATACGCCGAAGCTTACGGCAAGGCCTTTTCCGCCTTTTCCTTTTAAAAAAGGGGAAAAGGCATGCCCGGCAATCGGCGCCAGGGCAATGGGAATCAATGCCTTATGCGATGGGGCCGCCCCGGATTTTATGATCAGCCAAACCGGAAGAAACCCTTTGCCGAAGTCACCCGCAATGCCAAGCAACCCGTATTTGTAACCGGCTTTTTTCCAAAGGTTAGCTGCACCGGGATTTCCATCTTCAGTTTCGCGAATATTGATGTTCAATAACAGGCCGATCCAGTAAGAAAACATCAGCGAACCCGAAAGAAAACAAAGTGCTGACAATAAAAAAGTCATTTGTTTTGCCCCCTTCCCACATCAATGTATCTGCCTTTCCAAAGCACTTTTTTACGAAAATGGGACTGATAAAGGGAATACAGGATGATGGTCAGGAAAAAAATCATGGATAAAAAGTGAAACAAAGGTTGCAGGATGCCAAAGTTTCCCGCATGCCGGTTAAAATAATAGATTTGGGCGGCATACAGCAAATAGCCTGCCACAAAGTAAGGGATGCCGGAAAAGCAGCCGAGCTCGGATATGAGCAGGCCAAGAATCCAGAAAACGACAGCCGCAATTGTAAAAGGATGGATGGCTGATGTGCTTAACACCGCCCCTTTTGCAAATCCTTGCAACTCCTGCCTGAAACCGCCGGGATACATGCGGAAGAAGACGAGCCCGCTTCCGGTAAAATTGGTGACCGGAATGCCGGCCTGTTGAAAACGGGCGCCTAAGTTCAGATCGTCCAGCATTTCAGCGCGGATATTCCCATGCCCGCCAATTTTGTCATAATCTTCTTTTGATACACAAATACAGGCACCGTAAAGCCCTTTTTGCCGGTTGAAGCGTTCAAACGGCGAGGTGAATGAGAAAATCCCGAGCAGGTTCAGAACCATTGCCAGTTTCTCATAAAATTTTTCAGTATGGTGGTATGGAATGACAGAGATGGCGCCCCCCTGCTGTTTGTGTGCTGTGACGAGGGAGCTGATGGCATGTTTAGCAAGGCGGGTGTCGGCATCGAGAAAGATAAGCAGATCCCCTGTGGATTTCACGTAACCGTTCCAGACGGCCCACGTTTTTCCGGTCCAGCCATCCGGAAGATCAGGCGCAGAAACGACGGTGACGCCGAATTTTTCTGCTGTTTCTTTTGTCCTGTCCTCGGAGTGGTCATCCACCACAATGATTTCACCGGGTTTGGTTGTTTGCCTGTTTAAAGAATGCAACAGGGCAGGCAGGGTGTTTTCTTCATTTCTTGCCGGAATAATAACGGATATCTTTTCCCGCCCGGCTGTGCCGGTTGCTTGCGGTAAAGGGCGCTTGCGGAAAAGGACGAATCCCGCCAGCAGGCCGCATAACATAAACCCGTATAAAATGGCAGGCATTTTCACCACTTCCTGTTCTGCTGTATAGATTTGAACTCCATTTTGGTTAAGTTGTATGGCAAAACAGTTAAGATCAATTTTGTACTTCTATTTTACATCAGGGCGTCCCGGAAGGAAAAAGTTAGCATTGCCGGACTGCAGAGATGATGGTTTTGCATCTGCCCCTCCCGTCCCGGGGGAACAAGCGGATGGTATTTGGCAAAAAAATTGGTGTGGCTGCCACGAGCGTTTGTCCTTTAAAATAAAACTGAAAAATAAGAAAAGATTGGGTGCTGGCCCGGATGGAGCTCGACCCTGCAAAAATGAGGCTGTTATATGGTTTCTTTGATTTTTATTTAAAACTGAATGAAAAAGAGGAGGCGGAAGTAATGGAAAACATTAAAATGCTGGACCCGGACGAAGCAGAGCAAGTATTGAAGCTGCCGAATTCCTACTTTGACCGCGGGTATAGGAAGGGAAAAGAGGAAGGAAGAGAAGAAGGAAGAAAAGAAGAAAGAAAGGAATTGTTACAAACGATTCCATCAGCCATCAAAATGTTGCAGGAGGGTATGGATCTTCAATTCATTGTGGAAAAAACCGGCTTGAGCCGGACAGAAGTGGAAAAAATAAAACAGCAGCTGAAAAATTTATAAGAAAAAAATTTTCACCGGACATCTGGTTGCCGGTGCTTTTTATAACGCAAAACTTTCTAAAAATACAGCCGTTAAAATTTTGTGCAAAATGTATTATAATTTTAAATAGAATAAAAAGGGGTGAGAAAATGGAGGAAAGAGTTACAAAGGCAGTTCAGGATTACTATCCCGATTCATTTGCTACTTGTTACGGCTGCGGGCGGCTGAATGAAAAAGGCCATCATTTTCGCACAGGCTGGCTGGGGGACAAAACCATCACGATTTATACGCCGCTTCCTGAATATATGGGGGGAATCCCGGGGTTTGCCTACGGCGGGATCGTAGCATCGCTGATTGACTGCCATAGCGCGGGCTCCGCCTCCCTGTATGTGCTCCGGAAAAACGGCAACGAACTTGGCGACGGAACAGAGCCGCCGCGGTTTGTAACCGGCACATTAAAAGTGGAATATAAGCACCCTACCCCGCTCGGTGTGCCGCTTAAGGCAATCGGAACCGTTACCGAAATTCATCCGAAAAAGTACCGGATCGACACAGAAGTATTTGCGGAAGATAAAGTGGTCGTAACAGGGGAAGTCATCATGGTCATGATGCCGGAAAAATTCAGGGAGACAGTAAAACAAAAGTAAAGCCTGGCGCGGCATCGGCCCAGGAAAGATACCCATACATGACACCGCGCGGCGGTCATGATGCCAGCTTCAAGCCGACCGCTGCGCCTAAAATCATCGTAATAAAAACAATTCTCCGCCAGTCTCTCGATTCTCCGAAAAATAACATACCGACAATTGCGCCCCCTGCTGCGCCGATGCCTGTCCAGACGGCGTAGGCCGTGCCCATCGGCAGCGTCCGCATCGCAAATGACATAAACAAAAAACTCCCGCTGAAAGCAAGCACCATGAGCAGCATAGACTGCAGATTGCGGCGGCGGTTTACCATATTCATGGCGGCTACGCCGAGCATTTCGCATAACCCTGCAATGAGTAAAGAAGCCCAAGCCATCAAGAATCCGCCTCCCCGCTGCTTTTTTCATTTTCCACCATCCTCAAGCCAACAATGCCCGCCAGCAGAATGAGAATCAAAATGATTTTTATCAAACTAAACGGTTCGCCGAAAAATACGATTCCGGAGAAAACCGTTCCGGCTGTGCCAAGCCCGACAAAAACGGCATACACCGTTCCGACCGGCAAATTCTTGCTTGCCGCAATGAGTGCGTAAAAGCTGGCGGTAATGGCAATCAGCGTACCCATCCATTCCAGCAAGTTATCTGCATGTTTCAACCCGATGACCCAAAAGACTTCGAAAAAAGCCCCAACGAGCACAATGAGCCAGGATTTGTTCATTTCAAACACCTCCCATAAAAAATCCCGGCGAGCTGCGCAAAAAGCATCCCCCGGGTTTTGATCCCTCTGTACCATGGCAAAAACGTGATCCTTCATCTTTGTCAACCGAAAAGAAACGCATGTACATAATCATATGTATTTTTCGCCAGCAGCAAAAATGTGACGGCAATGAACAGGGCGCGCACATAGCTGCTCCCCTTTTTAATCGCAAACCGCGAGCCGATGATGGAACCGGCGATTTGCCCGAGGCCCATCGGAATCCCATAGGCATAATGGACCTGCCCTAAAAAGATAAACATAAGGAGGGCCGAAATATTGCTGCCAAAATTTAAAAACTTCGCGTTCCCGGCTGCTTTTAAAAAGTCAAACCCGATCATGAGGTAGGCAAACATTAAAAAGGAACCGGTGCCTGGGCCGAGAAATCCGTCGTAAAAACCGATCAGAAAAATGAGCGCTGTAAACAAAATCAGCCGGCTGGCGGATAACTTTTTATACGCCATGATTTTTCCCCAGTCTTTCTTCGTCACCGTATAGATGCCGACTGCGGCAAGCATGATCAGCATCAATGGTTTTAATACATCCGGATCAATCAGATGGACGGTGTAGGCGCCGAGCATCGAACCGAAAAACGTGAGCGGAAACATTTTATAAATGGAAGATAGATCCAGTTTTCCGGAACGGTAAAATACAAATGTGCTTGTAAATGATCCCATTGTTCCCGCAAGTTTGTTGGTGGCAACCGCTGCAGACGGCGAAAGCCCGGTAAACAGCAGTGCAGGCAGGGCAATCAGGCCGCCCCCGCCGACAACAGAATCAATAAAAGCTGCACAAAACCCAAAACCGACCAACAGTGCCAACATGGATGGATCAAGCCCGAATATCATTAAATCAGCCTTCCTTTTTTATCACTGTTGTTATCGTAGCGAAAAATTTAAAAATTGTAAATATCTTTCCACCCCGGGCATGTGCAAATTTTGCCAATGGATGGAATAAGGGGGCTTCCATGTTGCCTTACGATTATGCTGTCCGCATCAACAGAAAAATAAAATACGGTGCGCCGAGGATTGAAATGACAATCCCGACCGGCAGTTCCATTGAAGGCATCACGACTCTCCCGACTGTATCGGCCAGCAGCAAAATGTTTGCGCCAATCAGCGCCGTTAAAGGCAGGGAAAATTCATGCTTTGTCCCCATGATCCCGCGGGCAATGTGGGGCGCGATCAGGCCGAGAAACGTAATGCCGCCCCCGACCGCTACACAGCACCCGGCCAGCCCGACCGCGGTCCCGAGAAGTTTCAGCCTTTCTTTTTCAAGCGGCACCCCGAGCCCTGTGATTACCGGCTCTTCCAGGCGCATAATATTCAAGTAACGGGCTTTGTATACCGCAAATGGAAGCAGAACAACCATCCAGGCCAAAGTGACAAGGACATAATCCCAGTTTGTCGCCCAAATGCTTCCAGATATCCAGGTCAGCGTTTTTGTGAAATCCTGGGGGTCCATTTTCATTTGCAGGACTGTTGTTGCCGCATTAAAAGCCGCATTTAAACCAATCCCTGTCAGGACAAGACGAGCGGGCGCCACGCTTCCGCCTTTTTTGGCAAGCAAATAGACAAGGACCGCCGAAAAAAAGGCGCCGGTTAATGCAAAAAACGGCATGACAAAAACAGAAACTACCCCGGAAAGAAAGGCCGTGCCTTTAAAAAAGAATGTATATAATACTACGGAAAAGCTTGCCCCTGCATTCACGCCGATTATGCCGGGATCTGCAAGCGGGTTTCTGGAAATGCTCTGGAGAATGCCGCCTGAAACGGCAATTCCGGCGCCAATTAGCATCGCGAGCACGATCCGGGGCAGACGGAATTCAAACAGGGTCATCCGCTGGTTGCCAACATCACTGCCGAAAAAGGCAGACCATATTTGCGGGAACGGAATATTCATTGTGCCTGTCCGGATGCTGGCAAAAAAGAGGACGGCCAGCAAAACAAGCAGGACAGCGCAAAGCATGCTGAATTTCCGTTTGCCGGTTGAAAGGTTTCCCACTATAATCCGCCCCCTTCTTTTCGTGCCAAATAGAGAAAGAACGGGACGCCGATGATTGCAGTCACTGCGCCTACCGGTGTTTCAAAAGGGGCGTTGATCATTTTTGCGGCATCATCGGCAATGATCAACAAAAGGGCGCCGAGAATCGCCGAACAAGGGATGATCAGGCTGTAATCCGACCCGACAAGGAAGCGGGTAATGTGCGGGATGACCAATCCGACAAACCCGATCATCCCGGCAATGGATACGGCCGCCCCTGTCAGCAAAAGAACGGCCACAATGCCTGCTATATAAACAAATACCGTGTTCTGGCCGAGCCCTTTTGCGATTTCTTCCCCGAGGCTTAAAATGGTGACGGCGCGCGAGATGGCAACGGCGATGATGATGCCAGCAATGATGGCCGGAATGACATATTTGAGCTGGCTGGATTGCACACCGCTCACGCCACCTGCATACCAGTAGCTCAAATCTTTTGATATGTTGAAACGAAGCCCGATCGCCGTAGATAAGGCGCTAAGCAGAGAAGTAACGGCCGATCCGGCAAGCGCCAGCTTCACAGTGGTGTTCCCGCCCCTGGATAAAGCTGTGATTGAAAAAACGAGGGCCGCCCCCAAACCGGCTCCGGCAAAAGATACGAAAATCAGGCTCCGGTAAGAAATGCCCGGAAAAAAAGCATAGGCAATCGCCATAAGAAAAAGGGATCCTGAGGTTACCCCCAAAATAGACGGGGATGCGAGCGGATTTCGCGTCATTCCCTGCATGACCGAACCGGAAACGGCCAGCCCGGCACCGACGCATAAAGCGGCAATGGCACGCGGCAGCCGCAATTCATGGATAATGACATGGGCCGGGTTGTTTGCATCATAAAAAAACAAACTTTTCCATACCGTTGTATAGTTGATATTCGATGCACCCAATTGAATGGAACCTGCGACGGCAAGAATGATAAAAATCCACCCGAAGCCGAGGATAAAATAAGCCAGTCGTTTTTTATACGGTTGATCCTGCCCGCGGTGTGCCGCTTTACTTGTGTGCGGTTTTGCCATCCCAGACTTCCTTCCTTCTCTTTCGATACGGTTAAAAAATTTTTTGTTCAAAAAGAAAAAAGATTGACAGAATGAAAAATTTTCGCTTTAATTGATGTTGATAATCATTATCATTTATCTGTCTACAATATTTTATCATAATGCCAGGGGGATGAAAATGTCTTACAATCTAAAATTAAAAAAGATTTTCCAAATATGCGGGATTGTCTTTCTGTCCGTTGCCCTCGCTGCCTGCGGGAACGGCCAGGCCGGAAATGGGAACGGAAACAAGCCTGCCGGCGGGGCGAAAACCCGGACGGTAACAGACGCAGTGGGGCATCAAGTAAAAGTGCCGGCCCATCCGAAACGCGTCATTGCGACTTATTTGGAAGACCATCTTGTTGCGCTCGGGGTGAAGCCTGTCGCACAATGGAGTGTCAGCAACGGCATTCAGGAATATTTGCAGGACGATTTACTGAAAGGGGTGCCGGCGATTTCTTACGACCTGCCCTATGAACAAGTGCAAAAATTCAAGCCGGATTTAATCCTGATTGATGATGCCGGCATGGTGGAAGGCGGGAAGTATGAACAATACAGCAAAATCGCTCCAACCTTTGTCGTGAGCAAAAAGCAAAACAGTGACTGGAGAAAAGAACTGCTTACTGTCGGGAAAGTGTTGAACAAAGAAGCAAAGGCAAAGCAAGTGCTCGCAGATTATGAAAAGACAGCCAAGAAAGCAAAAGAACAACTGGCGAAAAACGGAAAATCTCCTTCTGCCGCTGCAATCTGGCTTGTGAACAATAAATTTTTTATCGTATCGAAAAATGTATCAAGCGGGGACGTCCTGTACAATGATTTGGGCTTGAAGGTGCCGGCTGTTGTAAATGAAATCTCTGCAAAAGCAACCAGTAACTGGAATGCCATCTCGCTTGAAAAATTAACCGAGCTGGATGCAGACTATATTTTCCTGATTAACAGCGATAAAACCCGCGCAACAGAGCTGGACAATGCATTATGGAAAAGCATTCCTGCCGTCAAGAAACGCCATGTGGCTGAGTTTTCCGCTGATACCGGCTGGCTTTACTCCGGCGCGATTGCAAACAGAGAGATGATCCAGGATGTGTTAAAAACGATCAAATAATGATTTTCACGGCCTGCCGTCCATGTTGCATGGACGGCTTTGGCTGCGGGAAGAACATATGGATGTTTCCAAACCCGGCATCATGCGGATACGGGGGAAGAACACCCTTATTCCAACTGGAAAGGCCCAAAAAAGGAGAGCCTTTCCTCCGAAAAAATTTGCAAAATTTCAAAAGTACAGGAAGGGCAGCAGGAAATGCTTAAATTGCGGAAAAACCTGGAGATTGCCGGTGAAAAATCGATTTGACACCTATTTGAAAACCTTATAGAATGAAATTGATATTAAGAATCATTTTCATTTAATGCCAGATTTATAGGAGGAACTGAGATGCCAAAGCTTTGTGCAGAAAATTTAAAAGTTGCCTATGGAGATCATGAAATTATTAAAAACTTAAATTTAAATATACCAGCCGGAAAAATGACGGCGATCATCGGCCCGAACGGATGCGGCAAATCCACTTTACTGAAGGCATTGGCGCGCATCCTCTTTCCGAAAAACGGATCCGTTTATTTGGATGGAAAAGAGCTGGCAAAACAATCAACAAAGAAAATTGCGCAAAAGCTTGCGATTTTGCCCCAGTCTCCGAGTGTGCCGGAAGGACTGACAGTGTCAGAACTTGTATCTTATGGCAGGTATCCGCACCAAAAAAGGTTTGGAAAACTGAATCGTGAAGACTGGAAAGCAATTTACCGGGCCCTTGAAATGACCGGAACGGAAGAATTGAAAGACCGCCCTGTGGATGCGCTTTCGGGTGGACAACGGCAGCGGGTCTGGATTGCGCTCGCACTTGCGCAGGATACCGAAATGATTTTACTGGATGAACCGACAACCTACCTGGACCTGTCCCATCAGCTGGAAGTGCTGGAACTCTTGCAGGAACTGAACAGAATGGAGCACCGCACGATCGTAATGGTGCTGCACGATTTAAACCAGGCCGCCCGTTTTGCGGACCATATCGTTGCCATGAAAGATGGCGAAATCCTTTACGAGGGCAGCCCCGAAGCTGTGGTGACAGCGGAAATGATGCGGGAATGTTTCGGATTGGATGCCCAAATTGCGCTTGATCCGAGGTGCAAAAAACCGGTTTGCCTTTCCTATGATTTGATTAAACCGTATAAAGAAGTACGCGCACAAATGGCGTAGCCACTTTTTTTATGAGCGGGATTGGAGGATCTTGGCATTGGACCATGAAATCTACGATGTAACCATTATTGGCGGCGGGCCGATTGGCTTGTTTACGGCGTTTTACAGCGGCATGCGGAAATTAAAGACGAAAGTGCTGGAATCTAGCGGCCAGCTGGGCGGAAAAATCTCGATGTTTTATCCGGAAAAAACATTGCGGGATATTGGCGGGATCCGGAAAATAACAGGCGGGGATCTTGTGAAGGAACTGATCCGGCAGGCGGAAACTTTTTCGCCAACGATCCTTTTTCATCAGCATGTATCCGGTTTAAAGCGGCGCCCGGACGGCATCTTGATGTTAAGCACGGAAAACGGCGGCCTTCACCTGACAAAAACGGTTATCCTCACCGTCGGGGCGGGCATTTTTAAACCGATTAAGCTACATATTCCGGGGGTAGAACGCTATGAATCCGGCAATCTCCATTATGCCGTCGACGACTTAAATCGCTTCCGCAACAAGCGGGTGCTGATTTCCGGCGGCGGAAATGCGGCAGTTGACTGGGCAAACGAACTGGCCGGGATTGCCGAAAGCATTACGATCGTCCACAGGCGGGAAGCATTCAGCGGGCATGAATACGATGTGTCCGAAATGGTGAAAAATGCACGCCTTTTTATCCCTTACTGCATTTCAGCCCTGCACGGGACTGGCAACAGGATCGAACGCGTTGCGGTGAAACACGCCGGGACGGGCGAAGAAATATGGCTTGAAGCCGATGAAGTTGTCGTGAACCACGGCATTCAGGGCGATTATGGTGGCATTTTAAACTGGGGTCTTAAAATGAAAGACGAGCGGATCGAGGTCAATGGCGCGATGGAAACGAATATACCCGGGATCTTCGCGGCAGGGGATGCGGCAATTTACCCGCACAAATTAAAATTGATTGCCGGGGGGTTTGCGGAAGGCCCGGTTGCTTTAAACAGCGCCGTCCGCTATATGTGCCCGGATGCAGAACCGATGGCCATGTATTCTACGCACCACGAAGATTTTGTAGATAAAAACGGCCGCGAAAAAGAACCACAGGCACGCTAAAAGCTAATAAGGGCGTTGAGATGTGTCTCAGCGTCTTTTTTGTGTGCACTGAAAAGCAGCAAAATGCGCATCCGCTCCTTTCTGTCCGCACATGGCGGTAATTACAGGGAAACGGCGGATATCATGACCCGCCGTCTGTTCATGCGCTGCGCTTGTTATTTTTAAATTCGCACCGCACCACTAAAAGGGTTGCGTAAGATTGTATTTCCTTTTTGTGTTTTTTCAGGTCTTCAAAGTCATGAAGCGGAGGGGCCGGGGCAGAATCATCTTTTGAAAAACCAATGGCTCCTAAAATCTTTTTGCCGCTTGCCGATTCCGCGCTGTCAACGCCGCTCAAGGAAAACGCGTTGATGTCTTTATCCCCTGCTGCCGGGAAAGTTTTAAATGTGCTGAAAGTGGTATTGCCTTTACCCGTATAGATGCCTTCGATGACCTTATAACGTTTGCTGTTTTCGCTTACCGGAGAGGCTGTGAACATAATTGTCCCTTTCTTCCCCGCTTCCCCTTCTAGTTCAAAAAGATGGTCATTCACCAATTTTCCGTATTTGTATTCTTCCAGCCAGATTCTAACGGATTTATACTTGTTAGGGTCGACACGGTATTGATAAAGAAAAGAGTTGTCCGTTGAAGCGTGTAAAATGGCTTCTTCATTTGCCGTTAGTTTTGCCGGTTTAAATGTGTTGGCATTGGCAGGCTTCCCGCTTTTCCCAAGCAGATTCCATCCGGTGAGAACACAGAGCAACAGCAGGGCCAAGCATGCAAACAAAACTTTTTTCATAAAACACCTCCCTAGCTTATTTTATCATTAAAATTGAAATGTTTTAAATACTTTTTGGAAAAGAAAACGCCGCTCATACGGATGTTTTTACGATCAGCGGTTTGTCGGCTATATAAGTTGGGCTTAACATTCCTGCTCCTTATGCGTTGCCAAAAGCCATATCTAACCTTGAATTTTGACGAGAAAAATCTATGTACGGTTTGCTGAATAAGCAAAATTCATAGATGTGGGCAAGGATGCTGACAGCTTAGGAAAAAATTTAAATGCAAGGGTTTTATGAAAGACCCATGAAAAAGTTGATCCAACGTATAGAGAAGACAGAATCGCATTTTCGCAGATGGATTCTTCTAGATCTTGCTGACAAATTGGGTACAAACGCAGAATTGGATCCGGGGTTCAGCAAACCCTAATATAGACGGGTTCTATGTGAAGGAAGGTCTTCGTTTTTTCGTGCTTCCTTAACGTAGACGAGCTCTATGTAAAGGCACAACGTCTTTTTTCCATGCTTCCTTAACATAGGGCTTGCTGAATAAGCAAAATTCCTAAATTTGACAAGGATGCTGACAGCTTAGGAAAAAATTTAAATGCAAGGATTTTATAAAAAATCCAGGGAAAAGCTTACACCAGAATCGCATTTTCGCAGATGGATTCTTCGAGAGCAGAGCTTGCTGAAAAATTGGGTACAAACGTAGAATTGGATTCGTTCAGCAAACCCTATGTTCATTTTATATAGGATGAAATGGAAAAAGAAAGGGTATCCTATTTTTGGAAAAGAACAGAACGGGGTGGAAAGGTGAAACGCATCATCATTATACTGCTCAGTACCGGCATGATGTTGCTTTTGGCCGGGCTTATGGTCTATTTTATTATAAAGCATGATACATTGCGGTGGGGAATTGCGGCCGGCGGGATTGTGTTAAGTACGCTGCCGCTCGGCTTATTATTTTTAAAACATAACCGAATCAATACGCCCTCGATTATTGGCTGGTATATTTTCGTGATTTGCTCCATCTGCCTCGGTTCGATCGCCGGATTTTACGGGCGTTTTTCGTGGTGGGACACGTCCGTTCACTTTTATAAGGGCATTTTTACAGCTTGTATCGGCGTTACGCTGTATAAAATACTGGTTCCGGAGGCGGCAAGGCGGGGCATGTCGCGCTTGATTCCCGCATTGTTTGCCCTCGGGCTTGCGATAACAGGGAGCGTTCTTTGGGAGATGTATGAATTTTTGGGGGATGTAATTGCCTCCCATACGATGCAGCGTGGCGGCAATACCGATACGATGGTGGACTTGCTGGCCGGATTTTTTGGCGGGGTGCTGATCGCGATATATACTGGATTCAGGAAACAAAATGTATAAGAAAGAAAGTGGGAATATGGACCGGAAAATTGTGTTTGGAATCAGCTTGGTTTATGTACTGTGGATGGCCGTTTTGTGCGCCATGCAATATACGGCCGGCGCGTCCTGGAAGGCTGCAGTCGCTGCGGGCGGGGTGATCTCGGGTGCAATTCCGCTTATCCTTTCGTGGGTTCCGCGCCTTCGGTTTCACCTGCCCCTTGTCATTTCTTATTTTCTTTTTTTAACCGGCTCCCAATATTTCGGATCGATCCGCGGCTGGTACGGCTTAGGCTGGTGGGACACCTTCCTGCATTTCGTGAGTGGCCTTCTTCTTGGATTTGCCGCGATCGCACTTTATGAACGGCTTGTGCACCGGGATGCGGGCAAGGCGATCTCCGCATGGTTTGTATTTTTATTTGTGCTTGGGTTTGCCGCGCTTGGCGGTGTAATGTGGGAGATCTATGAGTTTTCGGGTGACCAATTTTTTGGCACTACTTTGCAGGGCGGAGGAAACAAGGATACGATGACCGATTTGATTGCAGATGTGCTCGGCGGCCTGGTTGTGGCAACAGGGTCCGGGATACGAACGAAACGAAAGTGAGAAACAAAAACCAGCATGCCGCATGCGTGTGGAGCCCTGTGTTTCTGGACCTTTAAGAATGGTGGAATTTTAAAAAAATCTGCGGTTTTCAAGAAACCGGCGAAATAGAAATGGCTTGAGGAAATAAAGCGGAACCAAAAATCAATGGAAAGCGGATCTGAAAAACCAGCCATTTTCCAAAAACCAATGAAAAATGGCAAAACTGCGGAAAGATCATCCGGGACACCGGCGAAAAGGAAGAAAAAATTGGCACATCATGAATCCCGGCTATCCAACCGGGATGTTTTTTCAATTATTTTCCCCCACCGGAAAGCTTTTGGTGTATAATTCAACAATGGGCAAGTACGGAAGCATTCGAATTTTTGTTGAAAGTGAGTGATCCCCGTGGGACGCAAATGGAATAATATAAAAGATAAAAAAGCAGCAAGGGATGCCAATACGAGCCGCATTTATGCGAAATTCGGCCGCGAAATCTATGTTGCTGCGAAACAGGGTGTGCCGGATCCGGTGGCAAACAGCGCATTAAAAATGGTGCTCGAGCGTGCCAAAACATACAGCGTGCCGAAAGCGATCATTGACCGCGCGATTGAAAAAGCAAAAGGCGGCGCTGATGAAAACTATGACGAGCTGCGTTATGAAGGCTTCGGCCCGGGCGGCTCGATGATCATTGTCGATACGTTAACGAACAATGTCAACCGGACCGCCTCCGAAGTGCGCGCCGCTTTCGGGAAAAACGGCGGCAATATGGGGGTGAGCGGTTCAGTCGCGTATATGTTTGATAAAACGGCAGTCTTTGGCATTGAAGGGAAAACAGCGGATGAAGTGCTGGAACTTTTGCTTGAAGCTGATATTGATGTCCGCGATGTCTTTGAAGAAGACGGTGCCGTTATTGTTTACGCGGAACCGGACCAGTTTCATGCGGTTCAGGAAGCTTTTGAAAATGCCGGCATTACGGAATTTACCGTTGCCGAACTGACAATGTTGCCGCAAAACGAAGTCACATTACCGGATGAGGACCGGGAGAAATTCGAAAAACTGATTGATGTGCTGGAAGACCTGGAAGATGTCCAGCAAATTTACCATAATGTCAATTTAGATGATTAATTAAGATGGACGGCGGGGTGATCCCGCCTTTTTTTCGTATAAGCAAATTTCTTTGAAAGTAAGGCCCTGGTGTGTGAGCACATTTTCCTGCAAGCACGCGAATTTTGTCACATTACAAAACTCGTATCAATAGACGCAAGAAAACTGAACCGGTATAATAAGAATACAATTTATTGTACATAATAGAGGGGATATTCTGTGAGCGAACATCCGAATATACATGTGGGCGGTCTTCAATTTGAATGGGAATTGGAAAAAGGAAGATTCATTTTCGAAGGGGAGGATGCGGTCCTTTTCTGGATTCCAACCGCGATGCGCGATCTGTTTACTACAATTGAAGAAATATCCGGGGAAGAAGCATCCAATGTTGTCTTTGAAACAGCGGGTTTCCGTCAGGGATTGCTCGTTGCCGATTATTTTAATAAAATCAAAGATTTCGATGTGAAAAAGGCGTCTGAACTCATTACCACTACTTACGCATCAGCGGGCTGGGGAAGAGCCGTGATGAAAGACATGAACTTTGATCAGAAGACGTTGACGATTGAGCTGAAAGACAGCTGGGAGCATAAAATCAATGTGGCCCAGGGAAAGAAAACGGGCAGCAATTTTCTGCCTGCCCACTACGCTGGTATTTTTACCGGACTGTTCCATACAAATATATGGTATAAAGTCGTCCGGTATCAGATCGAAGGCCACGACTCCACGATCATTGAGTATTTCCCGTCGGATATCACGGTGTCACATAATATTCACCAGCTGGCGCGGAAAAAAGAAGCTGAGCAGATTATTCAGCTGGAGGCGCTCGTCGAAGATAAGACGCGGGAGCTGAAAGAACTCATCAAGCAGCTGTCCTCACCGATTATTCCGATTTTAGACGGCATTGTCGTCGTGCCTTTAATCGGGAAATATGACGATGAACGTGCCGAAGAGCTGGTAGAAAAAACATTGAAAAATTTGCCGCAGTACAAAGCAAAGTATTTGGTGCTTGATTTAACGGCACTCGATGTGGAAGACGATCCGCACAGCATCCAGTTTATTGAAAATATCGGAAAAGCATCTTCCTTAATCGGCACGCAAACGATCCTTGTCGGTATATCGCCGTCCATGAGCATGACCATTTCTTCTTCCGGGCTTGATTTCAGCCAGTTTGACTGCTTCCAGACGTTGCAGCACAGCATCCACTATGCGCTCGGACAATTGGGGAGGAAAATACTCTGATTGGCAAGGCCTGAAAAATCTGTTTCAAAAAGCGGGAGATTTGTTTCCCGCTTTTTTTATTTTTTACCGGGAAGATTCAACACAAATCGAGGAAATTCGGCTTATTTTTTTATTGAAATTTTCGAATGATTGTTTATAATGAAATTAACATACTAACCGGTTAGTCAACGGGGAGGGGATGAATCATATGGATTTTGATTACTCACCAAAAGTGAAGGCACTGATTTCAAAGCTTGAGCGTTTTATGGAAGAAAACGTCTATCCGGGTGAAAAGATCTTTGAGGAACAACTGAATGCACAGGAAACACGGTGGGCTGCTGTTCCGCCGATTATGGAAGAATTGAAGGCAAAAGCAAAGCAGGAAGGGCTTTGGAATTTGTTTTTGCCGGACAATGAATACGGGGCCGGGCTTTCGAACCTCGAGTATGCCCCGCTTTGTGAAATCATGGGAAGATCCATCATCGCCCCCGAAGTATTCAACTGCAATGCACCCGATACCGGAAATATGGAAGTGCTTGCCCGGTACGGAAGTGATGAGCAGAAAGAAAAATGGCTAAAACCGCTTTTAAACGGCGAGATCCGTTCGTGTTTTTCTATGACAGAGCCGGATACTGCTTCAAGTGATGCGACCAATATTTCATGCAGCATTGTACGTGACGGTGATGAATATATTGTGAACGGGCGGAAATGGTGGTCATCAGGCGCCGGCGACCCGAGGTGCAAAATTGCGATTGTCATGGGAAAAACCAATCCGGATGCACCGCGGCACGAACAGCAGTCTATGATTCTCGTACCGCTCGATACACCAGGCGTGAAGATTGAGCGGATGCTCCCGGTTTTCGGTTATGATGATGCACCGCACGGCCATGCGGAAATTACATACGAAAACGTGCGGGTGCCGGCTGAAAATATCATTTGGGGGGAAGGAAAAGGGTTTGCGATTGCGCAAGGGCGGCTTGGGCCGGGCAGAATCCATCACTGTATGCGGCTGATTGGAGCTGCGGAGCGTGCACTTGAACTTTTATGCAAGCGCATACAAAACCGTGCGCCGTTTGGTAAGCCGCTCGCGGAACAGGGCGTCATCCGCCAGTGGGTGGCCGAGTCGCGTATTGAAATCGAGCAGGCACGACTTCTCACATTGAAAGCAGCGTATAGGATGGACACGGTCGGCAATAAAGTGGCGAGAAAGGAAATTGCAATGATTAAAGCAGTGGCACCGCGGATGGCGCTTGCTGTTATCGACCGCACCATCCAAGCGTTCGGCGGCGCCGGCGTTTCGGACGATTTTCCGCTCGCCCGGCTGTGGGCCAACGCGCGCACATTGCGGCTTGCAGACGGCCCGGATGAAGTCCACCTCGACCAGATTGCAAGGCTTGAGATAAAACCATACCAGGAAAGGGGATCAGCCGATGAACGTGTTAGAACTGTTTAGTTTAAAAGGAAAAACCGCCATCGTGACAGGCGGCGGCAGGGGGCTCGGTGAACAAATCGCGCGGGCATTTGCGGAAGTGGGGGCGGATGTCGTGCTTTGCTCCAGAAAAAAAGCGGCATGCGAAGAAGCGGCTGCACGCATCGAATCTCTCGGAGTGAAAACGCTTGTAATGGAGTGTGACATTACAAATCGCACCCAGGTTGATGAAGTAGTCGCGGAAACCGTGAAGCAGTTTGGCAAAATTGACATCCTCGTCAATAATTCCGGCGCAACTTGGGGGGCGCCTGCCGAAGAGATGCCGATTGAGGCATGGGAAAAAGTGATCAGCACGAATGTGACCGGCACTTTCCATATGAGCCAGGCAGCCGGAAAAGTCATGATCAAACAGGGGCACGGCAAGATTATCAATATTGCCTCCATTGCCGGGCTTGGCGGCGTCGATCCGCGCATCATGGACACGATCGGTTACAACACAAGTAAAGGGGCGGTCATCACGTTTACAAAAGATCTCGCTGCCAAATGGGGCAGATACGGCATCAATGTGAATGCGATTGCGCCGGGCTTTTTCCCGACAAAAATGGCCAAAGTCATCATTGAACGCGGCAAAAATCCGATATTGGAAGCAACGCCGCTCGGCCGATTCGGAAATGATCAGGATTTAAAAGGTGCAGCTGTTTTTCTAGCATCCCAAGCTTCGGACTATGTGACAGGGGATGTGCTGCTCGTCGATGGCGGCATGCATGTGCTTTAAAAACCGACATGCCGGACGGTAATCGGTGCCTTATTAAGCCTAGGGAAACAGTCCATTTGGCAATGAAAAACAAGGGGGATTTGGAATGGAAAACAAAGTATGGCATGCTGTCTATACCGATGAGATTCCGAAAGAAATTGAAGTGCCGGATACGCCGCTGTACCAAATACCTGTTACTGCAGCCGAAAAGCACCCGGACCGGACTGACCTCTCTTTTTACGGCAGAAAGACGACCTATGCGGAACTTTACAAAGCATCGCTTGCCTTTGCTTCCGCCCTTCAGAAAAGAGGCGTGCAAAAAGGCAGCAGAGTGGCGATCATGCTGCCGAACTGCCCGCAGTATGTCGTATCCTATTACGGTGCGCTGATGGCAGGTGCTGTGATTGTCCAGATCAATCCGATGCTCGTCGAACCGGAGATCAGGCATATATTAAATGACTCAGGCGCAGAAACCATCATTGTCCTGGATGATTTGTACCCGAAAGTGCAGGCCGTCCGTCCGGAAACATCCTTGAAAAATGTTGTCACAGCCAGTTTTAAGCCGGCAGCCGGCCCTTTGAATGATGCTGAACCCTTTGAGGCCTTTTTACAGGCAGGCACGGATTACACCCCTCCTGCGCTCGACCCCCGGGAGGATATTGCCGTACTCCAGTATACGGGCGGCACCACTGGCCGGTCAAAGGGTGCGATGCTGACCCACCGAAACCTTCTTGCCAATCTGGTGCAAACCTATGCATTTTTCAAACCGGTCATGGGGCCGGGAGAAGAACGGATTTTGACCGTTATTCCGCTTTTCCACGTGTTTGGCATGACATGTGCCATGAACTATGTAATCTACACCGGTTCGGAATCGATCATGCTGCCGCGTTTTGATCTTGAAGAAGTTCTCCAGACCATCAAGGAAACGCAGCCAACCTATTTTCCGGGTGTCCCGACGATGTATGTTGCCATCACGAACCACCCGAAAGCGATGGAGTACGGGCTGGATTCCATTAAGACCTGCAACAGCGGGAGTGCACCGATGCCGCTCGGACTTTTGCGCCAGTTTGAAGAAAAAACGGGGGGGCGTCATTGTCGAGGGGTATGGCCTTTCGGAAGCTTCCCCGGTTACACACTGCAATCCGGTTTTCGGAAAACGCAAGCCGGGCAGCATTGGGATCGCGATACCATCAACAGATTATAAAATCGTCGATGTTGCAACCGGCACGGAGGAACTGAAACCGGGCGAAGTGGGCGAACTGATTGTAAAAGGCCCGCAAGTGATGAAAGGGTATTGGAACATGCCGGAAGAAACGGCGGAAGCACTTCGGGATGGCTGGCTGTACACCGGCGATATCGCGAAAATGGATGAGGAAGGGTACGCTTATATTGTTGACCGCAAAAAAGATATGATCATTGCAAGCGGCTATAACGTGTACCCGCGCGATGTCGAGGAGGTGCTGTATGCGCATCCCGCCGTCCAGGAAGCAGTGGTGATCGGTGTGCCGGATCCATACCGGGGGGAGACCGTTAAGGCATTTGTCGTGTTAAAAGAAGGGCAGAAGATGACGGAAGAAGCACTGAGCGAATATTGCAGCGCCCATCTCGCCCCGTATAAACGCCCGAAGATCATAGAGTTCCGTGATGCGTTACCGAAAACAAATGTCGGGAAAATTTTGCGCCGCAAGCTGCGCGAAGAAGAAAAGAAAGTGCGCGAGTAAGAGCAGAAACGTGAAGCCGGGCATGTGATATAATTTTCTTAATATAGTAATAGATGGAGAGGACCGGCATGAAAGCGAAGATTACGGAACACAGCATACGCTTGTTTGAACAAAAAGGCTTCACGGAGACATCCATTCAGGACATCGTCGACAGCATCGGCGCGACAAAAGGCACGTTTTACTATTATTTTTCCAGCAAAGAACAACTTTTGATGGACATTCATATGGACTATATTACGAAACTTTTGGAAAAACAGAAGGCCATTCTCTCGGAAAACGCATCGTGCAAGGCAAAACTGCATGCGCTTGTCCTGATGCTGCTTGAAAGCATCAAAACGGAAAAAGCAAAAGCCCTGATCTTTTTCCGGGAGATCAAAAATTTAAGCGGTGAAAAGCTCGAACTGATTTTACAAAAACGCGAAGCTTTCCGCCTCGGGGTTGAAAAGCTGATCCGGGAAGGCATTGAGATCGGCGAGTTTGCGGAGCATCTGGACGCGAATCTTACTTCCTTTGCCATTCTCGGCATGGTGAACTGGAGCTACCAGTGGTTTAACCCGGAAGGTCGGAAATCGGCGGCAGAAGTGGCAGAACTGTTCATGGATATCGTCCTGCACGGGATTGAAAAAGCATAGAACCATGCAGCTGTCGTAATGGTGTTGTTTTGAGATCGAGCAAGCGGGCTGAACGGATTGAAAAAGCACATTACGTTACGGCGGCTGTATTTGAGAATGGCTTTGAGAAATAGAGGTTTAGTATCGGAATTATTCATAGCCAGGATCCTGGGATGTGCATCACCTACAGCTTCCGCAATGAGTTTGTATTGAGCGAGCTGCATGGGATGAAAAAGCGCATCACGTTATCGCAGCTGACAGAAAATGGCCTTGTGAAAAGAAGGGATTGCAGCAGCGGATCAATCATGGCCAGGACTTGGAAGGTGCAACACCCTACAGCTTTCGCAATGAGTTTGTATTGAGCGAGCTGCATGGGATGAAAAAGCGCATCACGTTACCGCAGCTGACAGAAAATGGCCTTGTGAAAAGAAGGGGTTACAGCAGCGGATCAATCATGGCCAGGACCTTGCAAGGTTGTAAAACCGTACAACTGCTGTAATGAGATTGTATTGCGGGACTGCACGAAATCGAAAAAGTGCATTACAATGCGGCAGCTGGAATTGGGGACGGCCTTGTGATGAGCAGACTGCACGGGATGAAAAAGCGCATCACATTGCGGCAGCTGTGACAAGAAATGGTCTTGGGAAAAAAAGGGATTGTAGCAACGGATCAATCATGGTCAGGACCTTGCAAGGTTGTAAATCTACAGCTACCGTAATGGTGTTCAAGCAAAAGGGAGGGATTTTTTTGCATGAATTGAAATTACGGACACGCTTTTGCGAAACAGATGCTATCGGACATATTAACAACACCAGTTACTTCATCTACTTGGAAGATGCCCGTTTGAAATTTTTTGAAAGCATTGGTGCAAGCGTAGAAATAAAAGATTTCAATATTATTTTAGCTTCAGTAAAATGCGATTTTGTCAGCCAGGCGTTTTATAATGAAGAACTCACGATCAGGACCGGTGTGGCAAAGCTCGGCAATACGAGCTGTGAACTGGCTCATGAAATTCTGGATGCAGAAACCGGCCGCTTGATCGCAAGGGGGAAAGCGGTTGTCGTTTTTTTTGACTTTGATAAGCAGCAATCCCGCCCGATTCCAGATGACATAAGGGGCATCCTGGAAAAGCATTTGCAGACGGCGATGTGAAAAACGATCTGCCTATTACGGGATACAAGGGGGAGAGGAAAAATGCATTCAGACACAATTCCGGTCCGCAAAGGGGAAGAACTGGACTTAACCAGGCTGCAGGAATACCTGCAGAAGAAGTTTCCGCAAATGCCGAATGTACCGCTTGGAATCGCACAATTTTCAGCAGGCCGTTCGAATTTGACCTATCAATTAAAAGCAGGTTCGTGGGAAGCAGTGCTCAGGCGCCCGCCGCTTGGCCCGGTTGCCCCGAAAGCGCATGACATGGGGCGCGAATTTCGCGTGCTGAAGGCGCTCCGGCCATTTTTCACACCGGCGCCGGAAGTGTTGCTTTTCGAGGAGGACCCGTCTGTGATCGGCGCTCCGTTTTTTCTCATGGAAAGAAAGCATGGTATTGTGCTTGACACCGCTTTTCCGCCGGGAGTGGAGCCGACAAAGGAGACGTGCCGGCGGATTTCCGGTATCATGGTTGACCGGCTTGTGGAACTGCATGCGATCCCATATGAAAAGACAGAGCTCCTTTCCATGTCAAAGCCGGATGGTTTTCTCGAACGCCAGGTGAACGGCTGGATTGAGCGCTACCTGCGTGCGAAGACGGATGAAATTCCGGAAGCAGAGCCGCTCATCCATTATTTGCGTGATCATATTCCGCCGCAACAAGGTGCAGCCGTGATTCATTATGATTATAAGCTGAATAACGCCATGTTTAACGAAGATTTTTCGGAAATGACTGGCCTGTTTGACTGGGAAATGGCGACCATCGGCGACCCGCTCGCAGATCTTGGCGCTGCGCTCAGCTACTGGACGGAAAAAGATGACCCGGATTTGATCAAAAATGGGCTCGGTGAACCGTCCGTCACGACGCTGGACGGCTTTATGACACGCCGCGAGTTTGTCGAAGCCTATGCGAAAAAAAGCGGGCGCGACGTCTCGAACATCGATTATTACTTGATTTTCGGTTACTTTAAGCTCGCCGGCATTTGCCAGCAAATCTACTACCGCTACAAACGCGGCCAGACACAAGACCAGCGTTTCGCCCATTTCGGCAACGTCGTCCGCAGCCTGATCCGTCACGCGGTGGAAGTGGCGGAAAGGGTGTGATTGGGGATTTTTCTTATAATGGGTGAAGGTGGATTCACGTTGTAGTTAAGACTTCCGGATCTGATTCTTTCCCGCAGTTAACTTTTGTTTGATTGGCATTTGGATTGTGCGTAACAAGGGCTTTGTATGAGCTTCTGTTACGTTTTTTTATGACCTGATTGTCGCTCCATTAAATTTTTGTCAACTGACAGGGTCAGCTTATCGTATGAAACATTTCAGCATGCTTCCTGACATCAAAATTATGTAAAAATGAGTAAGTCAGAGGTATTCTTTTTTAATTACAAAATCAAGAATACTCATGTCGGCGAAACAAATTTTGCAATCATAAAACGAGAAAAATCATCTGAAAAATCGTAAACTATTACTCGAAGGGAGATGGAGCTATGGAAGACTACTTGATGTACTTGAATGGTGAGTGGACAGGGGAAGGACTGCCAAAAATTAAAGTGGACAACCCTGCGTCCGGCGAAGTGATTGCGACGATTCCAAAAGGCGGAGAAAAGGAAGCCAGGCTTGCTGTGGATGCGGCGCATACGGCTTTTCCGGCGTGGGCGGCGCTTTCTGCCTATGAACGAAGTGCTTACCTCCGCACGTGGTTTGAACTGATCCGCGAAAATGAAAATGAGCTTGCCAGGACGATGACCATTGAACAGGGCAAGCCGCTAAAGGAAGCACTCGGTGAAATGCGTTACGCAAATGGCTTTATCGAGTGGTTTGCCGAAGAAGGAAAGCGTGTGTATGGCGAAACGATTCCGGCATCCACCACCAATAAACGCCTGTTTGTCCATAAACAGCCGGTCGGCGTTGTCGCGGCCATTACCCCGTGGAATTTCCCGGCTGCCATGATTACCCGCAAAGTTGCGCCTGCGCTTGCTGCCGGCTGCACCGTTGTCATCAAGCCGGCAAAACAGACACCACTTACTGCTTTGAAGCTTGCTGAGCTTGCTGCAAAAGCCGGCATTCCGAAAGGCGTCATCAATGTAATAACCGGGAGTGCGAAGGAAATCGGGGACACTTGGCTTGCCGATGAACGCGTCCGCAAACTTACTTTTACCGGATCGACCGAAATCGGGAAAGAGCTGATGCGCGGCTCAGCTGACACAGTGAAAAAAGTGTCGCTTGAACTTGGTGGGCATGCACCGGTGATCATCACAAAACATGCGGACCTCGATAAAGCTGTAGAGGGCACGGTTGCAGCAAAATTCCGCAACGCCGGTCAGACTTGTGTGTGCTCGAACCGCATTTATGTACAGGAAGAAGTGTATGAAGCTTTTACCAAGAAATTTACAGAAAAAGTGAAAGCACTCCGTGTTGGGGACGGCCTTGCAGAAGGAACGGATATCGGTCCGCTGATTGACCGGAATGCGGTTGAAAAAGTAGAACATCACGTCAAAGATGCAGTGGAAAAAGGGGCTACCGTGGAAACAGGCGGCAGCGCGAAAGATGGGTTGTTCTTTGAGCCGACAGTCATTTCCAATGTTACCGATGATATGATATGCATGAATGAAGAAACATTCGGGCCGCTTGCACCGGTAACGAAATTTACGGATATTGATGAAGCAATTCGGCGTGCCAATGATTCCATTTACGGTCTTGCTGCGTATGTGTTCACGGAAAATATTTCAGAAGGCATTCAAATTGCAGAGGGGCTGGAATATGGCATTGTCGGGCTGAACGACGGGCTTCCGTCCACGCCGCAGGCCCCATTCGGCGGTTTCAAGCAGAGTGGTCTCGGCAGGGAAGGCGGCCGTTACGGCATCGAAGAATTTTTGGAAGTCAAATATATTTCGCTCGGTTTATAAGTACCTGGATCGGCCTGCAGGAAAAAAGTGGGATCTCTAAAAATGGGGATCCCACTTTTTTGATCCTAAACCAGTTGCGGTACTTGGCTCGAATGTTTTTGAGGCAGATCCGGGGAAGTGGTCCAAAGGTCTTTTACAGGCTTTCAAAAAGACAAAAAGGGATCAGGCCAGAGCTCAAAATGTCCCCTAGAAGCCGTCAAAAAGACAAAAAGGAATGGGATCCGCCCCCAAATGTCTTTTTAAGACGTTTAAAAAGACAAAAAGGATCTGGGCAGTGGTCCAAGTGTCCTTTAGAGGCCTTCTAAAAGACAAAAGGAAATGATTCCCACCCTGAAATGTCCCCTAGAACACTTCAAAAAGACAAAAAGGAGGTGGGACCGAGTCCAAATGTCTTTTTAAAACGTTCAAAAAGACAAAAAAGGATCCGGGCGGAGGTCCAAATGTCCTTTAGAGACCTTCAAAAAGACAAAAGGCAATGATTCTCGCCCCAAGATGTCCCCTAGACGCCTTCAAAAAGACAAAAAGGAGTGGGGATCGAGCCAAAATGTCTTTTTAAGATGCTCAAAAAGACAAAAAGGATCTGGGTAGTGGTCCAAGTGTCCTTTAGAAGCCTTCAAAAAGACAAAACGGGGGTGGGACTGAGTCAAAATGTCTTTTTAAAACGTTCAAAAAGACAAAAAAGGATCCGTACGATGGTCCCAATGTTTTTTAGAGGTCTTTAAAAAGACAAAAGGCAACAAATTTCCCGGGAAAGCGTCCTTTATGGTGAAAGGAAAATAACACAATTGGTCGGGAAAAGTATTCGCAACTTAATGAGAGAAAAATTGCGATAACATTACTGGCACGAGTGCTATGAAAGACATGTCACAACAAATTTCCGGGCATTGGCATCAAGGAAGACAAAATGTCTTTTACTCGAGAAGGGGCGCAAAGTCGGCAAAAACTTTGTATAGAAATGTCTTTCCACGCCCGCATTCATGACAAAAGACACCAAGTTTCCCCGGGAAATGATCTTCAAACGATGATGAAAAGGAAGGATCCAGGGCTTGCTGAATCAGCAAAATCTCGGACGGGCAAGGATCCCAAGGGTTTTGCCGAACTTTAAATGCAAGGGTTTCAAAAAGATGTAGAAAAAACTTTGCACTCGAAAGCCATTTCATCCCCTTTTTTGCAGATATCGCTTCTATTGGTGGCAAACATGAAGGCTGGACTTGCAGGGTGAATCGGATAAGAAGCTATTATCCGATTCATTCGGCAAGTCTTGCTTAGATTCTCTCTTTATTTATGAACAATCCAAGCATTACAGCAGTACGCATTTGTCTTTGCCCCTGATCCGTTTTGCATTTTGAAACCCGCTGATTTCTACATTTTTCAAAATAACATTTTTTGCGCGGTACTGGATGGCGACAACAGGATTTCCCTTGAAATCATAATCCGGGTCGCCAAGCGCAGTCAGCCCGTTAATTACAACGTTTCGGTAAGCGGAAACAACGAGGCTGCGCGGCGTTGAACCTTCATATAAATCCGTAAACACCGGTGCGACAGAAACTAGATTGGCCGCCACAATATGGTTCGCGCTTTTCGAATCGGCATCTTTGCCTTTATGGTGGCCGATATGCCGGAAGTTAAAAGAGCGGTTGTCGCGGACAGAAAGATGGCCATACAAATGCACATGAGAAGCAGCCGATGCATTGTGGTGGGCTTTGATTTCAACACCTCCGAAACAGCCGCTTGATGCATTATTGCAAAGCCATACATGGCGCGAGCCGTCATCAATCTCAATGCCATTGGAGTTGGAAAACCCTTTTTTGTGGGCCCTTCCACTTGGGTTGTAACAGAAAGAATTTGAAATAAAACAATAGTCGCTATGGTGGGTGGTAATCCCGTCATCACCGAATCCGCTTGCCGTGAGCCCGTCCAGCCAGATATAGCGGCTCCTTCCTGGGGCGAGAAAGCCGTCTCCCAAATAATGATAACGGGCAGAGGATACATCAAAACCGTGCAGTCCGGCCCCCACCGCCTCCACATTTTTCACCCAGCCGAACGTGACGTGCGCAAAAGTCAGGCAGCTTGAACGGTTATTTCCTGCCGCCGTTCTTTCCTCTTGCCCGAGCCTTTCGACATTCCAATCGAGCGTGAGCCCCTCCACCGATATATGGTGATTGCCACGATGAAAATGGGCATTTTGGATGAGACGCGTTTTTTTCGGTGCATGCGGATGGAGTTTGATGATGGTTACGCCTTTTCCGCTGCCGCAAAGGCATGTCCATGAAGGCAGCTTAAGCCCCTTTACTAGAAAAACACCATTCGGTACGATCACTTTCACCCGGCCGTTTCCCAATGCTTTTTGGAAAGCCGCTGTGCAGTCGGTTTTTCCATCGCCGACCGCACCGTAATCTGCCACATTGACTGTACGGGATGCCACAGCCAGCAGACGGCTGTACGCTTGATCCAATATCGTTTTCCATTCCGGGTACACAAGGCCGTTCTGATCTGCAAGCGTTTTATACGGTTCAACCGGATATCGCCGGTTCAGCAGCAACCGTGAAAGGGAAAACGGTTTGTGAAATTCCGGCTGACAGTACTGTTGAAAAAGTGCTTCATTCTCCCGGATCAGGGTACCCGGCTGGACTGTCCTGCGTGAAAGTTGGCGCAGCAGTATGCCGTTTGTCCAGGGGTCATGATGCTTGTCCAAATGAATCATTTTTCCACCTCGCTTTGCCTTCATTCAGTCTGTGTCAATTGATATATGTAGTTTACCCCCGCAGGTTGGAAAACGCACTGAAAAAGAAGACTTTTCCAAACCATAGTTGTTAATATAAAAAATAAATTGAATTTTATGTTAGAATCAATGAAAAGGAAGGTGAAATTTAATGAGCCTGCCAAAATGTTTGAATTGTAACCATCAATTTAAGTGGATTTATATTTTTAAGAGACTATGGAAGTTTGACCAAACCATGGAATGTCCAAATTGTACAGCCAAGTTATATCCAAGTATGAAGTTTCGAAATAAAGTTGGTTATCTTTCTCTACTTTGCCTTTTCGTATCATTTGGACTGATGATATTGGGCATTCCAAAAGTTGCATTCATAACACTAATCGTCATTATTTGGGTTTGTTTGATTCTTACGATGCCTTATGTTTATTCGTTTGATAATAAGGAAAGACCTCTATGGTAAAAGGTAGCTGTTGCTCCTTTTTAAAAAGATGCTGCAGAAATCCGGGTGAGATGAAGCACAGATTTGAGCCTGGTACGACTGAGGACATCCGCAAGTTTAAAGATGAATGACCAATCTGGTACAGAAGCAAAATTTTGAAGAAAAGCCCAAGGAAGCTAGCCAAAAAATGAAGGGTCAGTTGGAAACCTTTTCCATCAAATGAGGATCAAAAACCGACATATAAACATTTTTCTTGAAAATGGGCCTGATTTTCTTTATCAGAATTTTTCGTTGACGAATAGCATAAGAAGGTATACAATAAACTTCAAGCTTATATATTGTTATTTTCTTATCAAGAGAGGTGGAGGGAAGGGCCCTGTGAAGCCTCGGCAGCAGGTCCGGAAATGGGCACTGTGCCAATTCCTGCAGGTGGTGGCCTGAAAGATAAGAAGATTTCCCGGGAATGGATATCTTCTTACTTCAGGGTAAGAAGATTTTTGTCGTTTAATCCTTAGTAATCGAATGCGAAAGAAGGGAATAGAGTGGAGCAAACGCGGCTCACATATGAACAGTTTACGTCGGATCCGTTCGCAGCGTTCGTGCCGGAAGATGAAACGAAGGGCGCATTGGAAATTTTGCAGTGGGCATATGGCACGTACGGCAAATCAGTGGTATATGCGTGCAGTTTCGGCGCAGAAGGAATGGTGCTGATTGATCTCATTTCGAAAGTCAGAGAAGATGCGGATATCGTATTTTTGGATACCGACCTGCACTTTCCGCAGACTTACGAATTGATTGAAAAAGTGAAAAAGAAATATCCGGCTTTAAATATACAAATGAAAAAACCGTCGCTTACGCTTGATGAACAGGCGGCGCAATACGGATCTGCCCTTTGGAAAAGGGATCCGGACCAATGCTGCTATATCCGGAAAATCAAGCCGCTTGAAGAAACGCTGCAGGGAGCGGCGGCCTGGATATCCGGCTTACGGCGGGAGCAATCGCCGACAAGGGCAAAAACGAATTTTGTCAATAAAGATGAAAGGTTCCATTCGATTAAAATTTGCCCGCTGATTCATTGGACATGGGATGATGTTTGGAACTATATCCGGTCTAACAATCTTCCATATAACGAATTGCACGACCAGGGATATCCGAGCATCGGCTGCTTCCCGTGCACACGTGCTGTCGGAAACAGCGACTCAAGAGCAGGAAGATGGGCGGGCTTTAATAAAACCGAATGCGGGCTGCATACGGTTCAGAAAAAATAAGGCTGCTATATAAAATGACATAGGTAATAAGAGTAAGCATCAGTCTGCATGACAAGATTTCGTTCATTTTACAAAATTCCTAGATTTGGTAAGAATGCGGCAAAAATTTATATACAAATCGGTTTTATGAAAAAACCAGGGAAAAAATTGCACTTGGAAGCTGATTCAGCGTATAGAGAAGATAAAATCGCATTTTCGAAGATGGATTCTTTTATATTTTGAGATGGAGCTTGCTGATAAATTGGGTACAAACGCAGAATTGGACCCGTTCAGCAAGCTCTAGCGGCAAAAGCAGCCAGCTTTTTCAGGTGCCCGCTTGTAGCCAATCCAGACTAGGATTGTTCAAGTGCTCGCATCAACCAAAACAACGAGTCCGATTAAGTTTAAAGCAGGTGAAGAAATGAGAAAAGTATATTTAGTCGGGGCAGGACCCGGCGATCCGGAGCTGATTACAGTGAAAGGATTGCGCCTGATCCGGGAAGCGGATGTCATTTTATATGACCGGCTGGTGAATCCGGACCTGTTAAAAGAGGCAAGGCCGGATGCAGAACTTGTCTACTGCGGGAAAAAACCGGATGCCCATACGATGACGCAGGATATGATCAACCACCTGCTTGTGAAATTTGCTAACCAAGGAAAAACGGTTGTCCGTTTAAAGGGCGGTGATCCGTTTATATTCGGTAGAGGCGGGGAGGAAGCGGAAGTCCTGGTGCAAAAACATATTCCGTTTGAAATCGTGCCGGGAATTACAGCCGGTTCCGCTGTGCCCGCCTATGCCGGCATTCCGCTCACCCACCGCGGGCTCAGTACATCCGTTGCTTTTATCGCGGGCGTCACGAAAAAAGGCGAAGATCTTGATGCGTATTGGTCCAAATATGCGGGAATTGATACACTTTGCATTTATATGGGCGTGAAAAATCTGCCACTCATCTGTGCGCAACTGATAAAGCACGGCAAATCGCCGGACATGCCGGCTGCACTTATCCGCTGGGGCACGACGGAAAAACAGGAAACCGCGGTCGGCACGCTTGGAAATTTAAGTGAAAAGGCGGACGGGCTGCGCAACCCATCGCTTTTGATCATCGGAGAAGTGGTAAAACTGCGCGATGAGTTGAAATGGTTTGAACAGCTTTCCGCTGCTCCGGCCTGTACCGGGTGAACGGGTATGAAACAAGGTGTTTTATATGTCAGCCACGGCAGCCGTGTGCCCGAAACCGCCCGGGAAGCAACAGCGGCAATCCGGCAAGCGATGGCACAGGTGGATGCGGATCTCCAGGAAATTTGTTATCTGGAAATTGCGGAACCGGATATTGCAGCAGGGATTGATGCGCTTGTCCGGGGCGGCGCAGGGCGTATCGCCGTTGTGCCGGTATTGCTGCTGAGTGCCGGGCATTATTATGAGGATATCCCGCGTGCGATCCGGGAAGCGAAACGACGTTATCCGCATATTGTGTTTACGTACGGCCGCCCGCTCGGCGTCGGGGACCGGATCACCGGAATTCTGGCGGAAAATATTTTGGAAACCGGCATGCCTCCGGGTGCCTGGATTCTGCTGGTCGGACGCGGCAGCCGCAATCCGGAAACACTGTGCGATTTTGCAAAAATTGCGGACGGGCTGCGCGTGCAACTGGGGGCAGAACAGATCAAAACGGCTTATTTGGCGGTGCTTGAGCCCCGTTTTGATGAGGCGCTGAAGGAGCTGGCCGTGGCCGGGCGCCCGGTGGTTGTGGCCCCATATCTTTGGTTCACCGGCGTGCTCGTCCGGTCGCTGGAAAAGAAAGTGGGCATGCTGCAGCGGGAAGGATATGATATCCGGCTGGCACGGTATCTCGGCTGTCACCCGGATATGGCGGACGCATTGGCCGCCCGGGCAAAGGAAGCGTTGGGTGCAGAGGCTTTTATTTGAGATTCCGGGACCTTTTTTGCCCCCGGAAAGCCTGGGGGAAGCCTGCGGCGTTTTCTATTGTGAACCCCTCCCTTATTTGGGGGAGATGCAGTTTAAAAAATGCCTGGGTGCGGTGTTTCAATGTGCGTACCGGCACTTTTTTGGGCCCGATCAGCCTGAAAGATGCCCGTGGTCCGGCGCTCCATTGCGCATGCCGGCACTTGCCCGGTTCCGGCTCCCCAGGAAACGCTGGAAAGGGAGCGTACGGGCACATTCACGAAAATGGCAGGAAGCACGAGGCGTTTCTGCACCGGATAAACTGGAAAGGAGATCAGGAATGGTTTGGGTACCGGTTATGGTCAATTTAGACGGGAAGCAGGCTGTGGTCATCGGCGGCGGAAAAGTGGCGGCACGTAGATTCCGGCTCTTGCAGGAAGCGGGGGCATGCGTTACAGTCGTAAGCCCGCACCTGAACGATGAATTGCAGGTTTTGGCGCAACAACACGCGTTCATTTGGAAACAGAAAACATTCGAACCGGAAGACATCCGGGAGGCCGATGTGGTTGTTGCAGCGACAAATGATCCGGAGACAAACAGCCGGATTGTTACCCATGCCCCGGCCCAAGCCCTCGTGAACGATGCCGGCCATGCGGGAAATGGCAACCTTGCTTTTCCGGCGTTTTTCCAAAAGGGCAGGCTTTCCATCAGTGTCTCTACAGCCGGGGCAAGCCCGAAACTGGCTTCCCGCATTGTAAATGAATTATCCGGGCATTATGATACGAACTACGCCCAATATGTGGATTTTTTATACGAGTGCCGCCAGCTTCTGAAGCAGCCGCAGTTTTCTGCATCGGAAAAAAGCGAGTGGCTGGAAAAGCTGCTTGGAGAAGCATACCGCAAGCCTGAAAAACAGCAGGAAACCTTGTCTTTCTTTCGCAGCCGCATGCAAGGGACTGCCCGCTGAAAAACGAATGAAGATTAGCGCGCATCTTTGGGAAATCAGCCGGTGTGCCCGGCGAAAAACTTGGCAAGCCCGTTTGCAACCCGGAATGGCTTCCGTTACAATAGGGTTAAAAATTTTCACAAAAAGGAGTGTCGCCTTCATGTCATTGGAAGATGTCAAAGCTTATTTTAAGCAGTGGGACCGGGAAGAAGAGGTGCTCGTCCTGCCGTCATCAAGCGCGACGGTTGAACTTGCGGCTGAGGCGCTGCACACGGAACCGGAACGGATTGCAAAAACGCTTGCGTTCAGGGGTACCGGTGGGGAAGAAGCCCTTCTTGTTGTCACCGCGGGAGATGCGAAAATCGACAATAAAAAATTCCGGCAAACATTCGGCGGGAAAGCGCGGATGCTGTCACCAGAAGAAACGCTCGAGCATACCGGCCATGCTGTCGGCGGCGTCTGCCCGTTCGGTTTGAAAAAAGATTTGCCGGTCTATATGGACGTCTCACTCAAACGGTTCACGACTGTATTTCCGGCATGCGGGAGCGGCAACTCGGCAATTGAATTGACCTGCGAAGAATTGTATACATACGGGAAGGCCGAAAAATGGGTGGACGTCTGCAAGGGCTGGAAAACGGTGGAAGATTACCAGCAAGTAGCTGGGACTGGTGTCTTATCGGATCCGCAATAATCTACGTGTCGCTTCAGACTTGCCTTTGAGATGGAAAGAGGCCCCGGGTACGCGCCGGAAAATGCATGATATATAATTAGGGCTTCCTGAATAAGCAAAATTCCTAGATTTGGCAAGGATGCTGACAGCTTTGGCATAAATTTAATGCGAGGCCTTCGTTTTTGCTTGCTTTCTTAATGTAGACGCGCCTTATGTGAAGGAAGGCCATCTTTTTTTCGTGCTTTCTTAACGTAGACGGGCTCTATGTTAAGAAAGGCCGTCAATTTTTCGTACTTCCTTAACGTAGACGCCCTCTATGTGAAGAAAGACCTTCAATTTTCCGTGCTTCCTTAACATAGACGGGCTCTATGTGAAGAAAGGTCATCTTTTTTTCGTGCTTCCTTAACGTAGACGGGCTCTATGTTAAGAAAGGCCGTCAATTTTTCATGCTTTCTTAACGTAGACGCGCCCTAAGTGAAGGAAGGTCTTCGATTTTTCGTGCTTTCTTAACGTAGACGGGCTCTATGTCAAGGAAGGTCTTCGGTTTTCCGTGCTTTCTTAACGTAGACACCCTCTATGTGAAGAAAGACCTTCAATTTTCCTTGCTTTCTTAACATAGACGGGCTCTATGTTAAGAAAGGCCGTCAATTTTTCATGCTATCTTAACGTAGACGCGCCCTATGTGAAGGAAGGCCGTCTTTTTTTCGTACTTCCTTAACGTAGACGCCCTCTATGTGAAGAAAGACCTTCATTTTTCCGCGCTTCCTTAACATAGACGGGCCCTATGTGAAGGAAGGTCATCTTTTTTTCATGCTATCTTAACGTAGACGCGCCCTATGTAAAGGAAGGTCTTCGTTTTTGCTTGCTTTCTTAACGTAGACGGGCTCTATGTGAAGAAAGGCCGTCAATTTTTCGTACTTCCTTAACGTAGACGCCCTCTATGTGAAGAAAGACCTTCAATTTTCCGTGCTTCCTTAACATAGACGGACTCTATGTGAAGAAAGGTCATCTTTTTTTCGTGCTATCTTAACGTAGACGCGCCCTATGTAAAGGAAGGTCTTCGTTTTTGCTTGCTTTCTTAACGTAGACGGGCTCTATGTTAAGGAAGGCCATCTTTTTTTCGTGCTTTCTTAACGTAGACGGGCTCTATGTGAAGAAAGGCCGTCAATTTTTCATGCTTCCTTAACGTAGACGGGCCCTATGTTAAGGAAGGCCATCTTTTTTTTGTGCTTTCTTAACGTAGACGCCCTCTATGTGAAGGAAGGCCGCCAATTTTCCGCGCTTCCTTAACGTAGACAGCCTCTATGTAAAGGAACAACGTCAATTTTCCACCCTTCCTTAACATAAGGCTTGCTGAATAAGCAAAATTCCTAGATTTGGCAAGGATGCTGACAGCTTTGGCAAAAATTTAAGCTTGCACTTGATAGCGGATTCAATATATAGAGAAGACAGAATCGCATTTTCAAAGATGAATTTTTCTAGAGCTTACTGACAAATTGGGTACAAACGCAGAATCGGATTCGTTCGGCAAGTCCTAACTTAAGTTCATATGATATAGACAAAAACGGCGGGACACACGATCGTGTTTTCCCGCCGTTTTTGTGGTGGATACACATATGCTGCTTTGATTTAATCATGGTACTTTTCGGCAATGGCGTTGGCGGCAACAATGGCATTGTACACATCTTCAGGCGTAACCGGGAATGGTTCGTTGCCCATTGTGTCATCATCGGCACAAGCATCTTCCGCCACTTTTCGCCATTCGGCTTCTACAAATTCTTCCACGCCGAGGTCCTTCAGTGTTAGCGGCAGGCCGACTGCTTTGATAAAGCGGATGACAGTTTCAAGCTCTTCTTTCGGTGCATTTTCAAGGACGAGCTGTGCGAGCAGGCCAAATGTCACTTTTTCGCCGTGCTGTGCACGATGGAGGGCAGGGACAGCGGTCATGCCGTTATGGATGGCGTGTGCTGCGGCAAGGCCGCCGGATTCCGCCCCGACACCGCTCAAATAGATGGTCGCTTCAATGGTATCCTGCACTGCACGGGTTGGCACTTTGTTTTTCACGGCTTCCACTGCTTTTACGCCGTTTTCGAGAATCGTTTCGTAGCAAGTGCGGGCAATGGCCAGGCCGGTGAGGGATGGCTTCATTAAAACAAGGTTGTCGCCGTTTGCCGCGTAGCAGGCGCGCGCTTCAAAATAAGTGGCAAGCGCGTCCCCGATCCCGGCGGCGAAAAAGCGGACCGGTGCTGCAGCTAAAATTTCCGTGTCTGCGAGCACGACATCCGGATTGCTCGGCAGGAACAAGTAACGGTCAAAAGCGCCGTCTTCTTTGTAAAGAACGGCAAGGGCCGTGCACGGTGCGTCAGTGGAGGCAATCGTCGGAAAAATGACAACCGGAAGTTTTTCATAATAAGCGGTTGCTTTTGCGGTATCAAGCGTTTTTCCGCCGCCGATGCCGACAATGACATTGGCGCCTGCTTCACGTGCAAGCCGGCGGTTACGGTCTACTTCTTCCTGGGTGGTTTGATAATTGAACTGTTCGAAAGTTGCTTTCCCGCCGCCTTCCCGGACAGATTTTCCGGCTTCTTCTTTTGCGCGGCCGAGGATGAATTCGTCACAAATCACATAGGCATTGTCGCCCAAATCTTTTATGTACGCATATAAATTGGCAAGCAGGCCGTTCCCTACGATAAACTTTTTCGGCGATGTAACGGATTTTACAGGAATTTTCATAACATGTACTGCCTCCTAAAATTTTTTTCTTTCTACACTCTCATTATATTAAAAATGTAAGCGGAAACCAAGGTAAAAGATGTGAAAATAAGATCATCCGATGTTATAAAAAAACAAATAAATATGATGATTGAAAACGCGTTCAAAAAATTTTATAATATTGTTATACAACAGTGCTGGTTTTTAAACAGCAAGGGGAAACAGGGAGAAAATGAAAATGGGAGGGGAGTCCATGAACGTGCCATTGGTGTTGACGGAATTTCTGGATCGCGCGGTGCTTTTGTACGGCGGGAAAACAGCGGTGTATTGCGGGGACCGGGCGTTTACATACCGGGAGCTGAACGGAAGGGTGAACCGGCTGTCGTACGGGTTAAAAAATCTTGGCATTGAAAAAGGGGATCGGGTGGCCTATCTCGCGCCGAATACAGTGGAAATGCTGGAAGGCTTTTACGGGATTTTCCAGCTGGGGGCGGTGATGGTGCCGCTGAATATCCGGCTGACCCCGGAAGACTACCGGTTTATTTTAAATCACAGCGGATCGAAAGTATTGTTTGTGGACCAGGAGATGTACCATTTGATCGAGCCGGTAAAGGATGAGCTTGAAACGGTGGAGCAAATTATTATCCACTATAAAGAGGATAACTGTGCTGAAATTGATTATGACCGCTGGCTGGACAGATTTCCGCCGGATCCGTTCCCGCGTGCCGGCCTCGATGAAAACGATGTGTGCAGCCTGCTTTATACGAGCGGGACGACCGGAAATCCTAAGGGCGTGATGCTTACCCACCGCAATAATTATTTGCATGCATTAAGCGCGATGCACCATTTGCGCGTTACGGACCGCGATGTCTATTTGCATGTGCTCCCGATGTTCCATGTAAACGGATGGGGCTCGCCGTTTTACTATACAGCAAACGGGGCGACCCATGTCTGCCTCCGCAAACCGTCGGCGGAAGCCATTTTCACGGAAATCATCAGGCATAATGTGACGGTGGTGCATATGGCGCCAACTGTGCTGAACAGCCTGTTGCAGTACAACGCGGAACACCATCCCGCTATTGAACAGGACGTGCGTGTTGTCATCGCCGGAGCTGCACCGCCGCCCGCATTTGTGGAACGCGTGGAAAAAGAACTCGGCTGGGAATTCATCCAGGTGTACGGCATGACGGAGTCAACACCGCTCACCCTTGTATCTGTCATTCGTTCGCAGCTTGGCGGGCTGGACCGTGATACACAATTGCGGTTGCGGGCGAAAGCCGGGTTTCCGATGATCGGAAGCGATGTCCGGGTTTTACGGGAAAATGACGAAGAAGTGGCCCATGACGGGAAAGAAATCGGCGAGGTCACGGTAAGAGGCCATGGTGTTATGCTCGGATACTGGAAAAACCCGGAAGAAACGATGAAAACGATCCGGAACGGGCGGCTCTATACAGGGGATATGGCGACCGTTGATGAATACGGCTATATCGATATCGTCGACCGTAAAAAAGACATTATTATCAGTGGCGGAGAGAATATATCCTCTATAGAAGTGGAAGGAGTGCTGTATGAGCATCCGGCTGTCCTTGAAGCAGCGGTGATTGCTGTTCCACATGAAAAATGGGGGGAGACCCCGCATGCGTTTGTCGTCCGGAAAGCAGATGCGGCCGCAACAGAAGAAGACATCATCCGTTTTTCAAGGGAAAGGCTTGCCCATTTCAAAGCCGTGACGGGTGTGACATTTGTGGATGAGTTGCCGAAAACGGCATCTGGCAAAATCCAGAAAGTCCGCCTGCGCAATGAATACTGGGAAAAGCTCGGGAAAACAGAGCGGTTTGTAAATTAGGGCTTGCTGAACGAATCCGATTCTGCGTTTGTCCCAATTGATCAGCAAGCTCAGAAGAATCTATCTACGACAATGCGTGATTCTGTCTTCTCTAATACGTTGAATCAGCTTTCGAGTGCAAGCTTTTCCCTCGATTTTTTATAAAACGCTTGCATTTAAATTTTGAATAAAGTTGTCATCCTCCTTTCCAATTTAGAAATTTTGCTTACTCAGCAAGCCCTAATGAACATGTCTGAAACAGATCCGGCAAAACGCAAGGCCGCCGAAAAGCACAGGACAACGCGTTACATTTCGGCGTAAAACAGAGGAAAACATTTCACATCCATGCCCCTTGCTTCAGCGATGAGGCGGGGGGCGTTGGAGGAATCGCCATAAACGATTTCAGCAGCTGCAGACGGCAAATTTTAACCGAATTGCCCTTTCTTATCCTTTGACTGATGGTTTCTTTTGGACAGAAATACAGTATAATAGGATAAAAGACCTATATCAAAGGGGCAAATCCATTGAAAAATGGAGACGCAAAACTACAGGGGCTACCGGTTTTCTAACCATGCCAGCCAGTTGCTAATGCGCAGTGAAAAGCCGAAGTTTGGCCTTTGTTTTCGTTTGCAAGTTCCCCGGAGATTGATCAGAAAGGCGGGGCGGAAATGGGCAGGAAAATCGAGACATTGGAAGATTTTAAAAGAATCCTTTATCTTTGGATCAGCCCGCTTTTGATCGCTGCCCTTGCGATTTACAATTTGGTCCCTCACACAGGCACCCGTACAGCTTTATTTTATCTCGCCACGACGCGGATCCTGATTGCCTGGAACGCTCTGTTTCTCATCTGCATGGTTTTCAAGCGTTATTTCCGCTTGTTTGACTATGTGAATCTCGTGATCCTCACGGTTTATTATCTTGCCATCGTGATGGACTGTGTTTTTCAATACATGGTTCCGGGAAAAGAGGGAGCCATCGGAATTTCGATCATTTGGAGCCCACTTCTATTTCTCTATATTTTTATCACGTTGAAAAAGCGGAACGGGATCATTTATTCGCTCGCTTTGTTCGTGACTACGCTTCTGATCGGAATGCCGCGGTTCCGCCATTTTTCCTTTGACTATAAAATATCCATGCTGATCTTTTACCTTGCCAATCTCGTCTATATCGCCATCTTTTGCATTTCTCATTATCTCTTAAAAGTATTTAGAGAATTGGAAGAGGAAAAGAAAAAGGCTTATTCGGACATGTTGACCGGGATTGCCAACCGGCGCCAGGTGCAGGCATGGCTGGATGCTGCGGTTAAACACGCGGACAAAACCGGCACATCATTTTCCGTGATTTTTTTCGATATCGACTATTTTAAACAGGTGAATGACCAGTTCGGGCACCAGACAGGAGATGAGGTGCTGAAGGAATTTGTCCGTCTTTCCTCCCGGGTGATTTCAGCGAATGATTACATCGGACGCTGGGGCGGTGAAGAATTCATCATCATTACAAAGGATGAATTGCCCCAGGCAGAGGAACTGGCGGAATATTTGAAAGCAAGCATTAGCCGCCATTCATTTGGGCATGCGGGAAAGCTGTCCGCAAGTTTCGGTGTGACTGCATATACACCGGGGGATACAGCAGAAACCATTGTAAGGCGGGTGGACGAAGGGCTATACAAGTCGAAGGGTCAGGGCAGAAACCGGATTACGGTGTTGTAAGGCAGGGGGAGAGCGGATTTTCTTCATTGCATGTGGCGAACATTTTAGCTGGCGGGTTTGCGATCAAAAAAACGTATGACAGCGGTAGTCCATTTAATTAACAGACTTGCTGCTCATAAACTGGGGTATGCGATTTGGCATGGAGAGTGCCTATAACCGCGGACGAACCTCAAAATTTGCAAAATCACTACGCGAGGCAGGGCATACGTTTGCGGCGGCACACTTCCGCTTGCGGAGCCTAAGCGGGGACTGCCATTTAGAAGTTCCCCGGTTTGCCCTGCCAGATGCTTTTTATACGGCGTATATATAATTTTCCATAAATGCATAAACCAGCCCGGCATCCGGCGGCTGTATGTTCAGCCGTTTTTCACATGCTTCCAGATACGGCTTGAGCGTGCTGTCTGCTTTTGCTTCCTCAAGCGTAAGGCTGCCCTGTACAAGGCGGATTGCCGCTTCTTTTACCGTGCCATCACCAGTTTGAAACAAAAGATATGCCAAGCAACTGTACCGATCCATTGTTCTGCCTCCCGAAACCTTTTTATCCCCTTTTTCGATAAAAGCGGCAAAAATTCCTGCAAATTCGCAAAAAAAGAAACAAAAAAGGCAAGACCGGTGCGGCAGGCCTTGCCTTATGCTGCTATTTTAATCCGATATATTTTTTTTGCGTTTCCATCCGGGGCACGAGGCGCATCCTTTCCGGGAGCAACGAAATGGCAATCGCGGCCAGAATCAGGGCGCCGCCGAGAAAGAAGCGGCCGTTCAGGCTTTCATGGAGCAAAAGCCAACCGAGAAAAGAGCCAGTGACAGGCTGCAAAAACATAAACAGTGACCCGCTGCCGGCTTCTACCATTTCAAGCCCTTTGTTCCACAGAAAGAAAGCGCCGGCTGTAGAGATGACGCCGAGATACAAAATACCTGCCATCCCCCAAAAACCGCCCGATGATACAGGCCAGGCCATCATGGCTTCGCGGGCGGCAAAAGGCGTTGTAAACAGCAGCCCGAACAAAATGGCATATGTTGTAATGGTTAACGAATCCATTTTCCAGGAAGCCACTTTTACATAAACGGACAGAAGTGCCCATGTAATCATCGCTCCAGCCAGAATCAGGCTGCCCCAAAAGTAGGTTTGCACGTGAATGTCCCAGCCGATCACGATGACAACGCCCGCGGATGCGGTAATCAGCGCCAGTATTTTGCGCGCGGTCAATTTTTCTTTTAAAATGAAGCGCGCGAATATCACGATAAAAACCGGAGAAGCGGATGTAATGATCGCGCCGGTATGGGCGTCCGCTTTTTGCGTCCCGATAAACTGCATGGCAACGGATGCAAAATAGCCGATAAACCCGATCCAGGCGAGCAGCAGCCAGTCTTTTTTTGTAAGGCTTACCTTTTCCTTTTTCTTTCTGCCGGCATGCAATATCGCGTACAGTGCGGCAAAACCGATCATATACCGCAGCCATAAAAGCGTAAGCGGCGGTACGAAGTTTAAGACATATTTACTGACCACATACATCCCGCCCCAGATGCCGGATGCAAGTGCGAGGCAAAGTGCACCTGCCCATTTGTTTTTCACAGTCATCAACCTCCGTCTTTATTTTTTATCTAACAGCCAGACGGGGGTTTCGAAGCGGCTGTTCGTCCCCCGCATCAGGAACGAACAGGCTGGTCATTTTCAAACAGATCAAGATACAGACGCACAAACAGCACCTCCCACTATAATATTCTTAATTTTAACATATTTCATCCCACGCAGCGAATAAAATAAATAAAATCATGAAAAAGGGGAAGTTGGACGTGATTGTAAAACAGCGGGAATATCCCGCACAAATCCGGGCGGGAGAGGCGTTGCTGGAGAGGCTGCCCAAAAGGCATCCGCTGTATGGGCAGATTGCGGAGGATGTAAAAAAGTGGAGGGCGAAATATAAAAGGGAGAAGCGGGCAGACCGTTTTTTGGAGATTCTTCCGTCCGACCAATTCCATGTTTACCATGCACTGCCCATTGCAAATACATGCCTGGACGGGTTAATTCTCACACGGAATCTTGTTTTGATTATAGGCTACACCCATTTATCCGGCGTGATTTTTCCGGATCCGGCTTTTTCCCAGCTTATCCAGCAAAAAGGCGGGAAGGAAAAAGGCTGGCCGGAACCGTTTGCGCGCCTGCAAAAACAAAGAGAAATCTTATGTACATGGGCCCGTATGCGGCATTTGCCCGAATTGACGCTGGAGTATTTGCTTGTCCTTTGCCATGAGGAGGCCGAGCTGAAAATGCCTGTTGTCAATTCAGCAGACGAATTGAAGATCTGCCCGGCAAGCCAGGCTGTTTATAAAGTTATAAAGATGCAGGACACATACAGCCAGCCGGTCCTGGACAGCAAGCATTTTAAAAAATGGCACAAGCATTTGCTGGAATGCCACGAAAAATCGGGGATCTTTCCGTGGCCGGTTGACCAAAGCGAATGGTATACGGGGGTCGGGTGCCCAGTGTGCCGCCGTTTCGAAATGGATTTTAATAATGGCATGTGGCACTGCCAGGTTTGCGGCCATACCAGTAAAGATGCGCACCGTAAAGCGATAGACGAGTTCTATTTGCTTTTTGGCCAGGATGCGCCGGATGAGGCACTTTGTTCATTTTTGCGCGTGGATGCGCAAACAGCGGCAAAAATCGTGCGCGAGGCAGCGCATTAGTACACCAGTGCGATTTTAGCTGGAGGGCGCAATCGGAAAAAGTCTCCAACCAGAACGATGTGTGCACAGCCCTTGCTTTGATCCGCCAATCGCCACCGGGGAAGCAAACTGGACCTGGCGTACAAGTAAAAAGGCCCAAATCTATACCTTCCCTCACTGCCCATTTGGCGACTGTATAGAAATTGGCGGGTAACATAAGCTATTGAAAAAACGTTAACGCTGATTGCGAGGCTCAAACATGATTGGGTATGTTGTTTCCCTCATTGGATTTAATCTGGCTGTTTTTTGTGTAAAAAAGCGGCTTTCTCCCGGGCAGATCGTACAGATTTGGACGTTCACCATCGCTTCCCACTTGGTTTTTGATGTATATATCGATTACAAGTACCATGGCTACTGGTATTTTACAAAGGGAGTGGACTGGGAGAATCTCCCGGGTTTGGTTTGTTTACTTCCGCCTGTCAATATTTTATATCTCAACTGGTTCCCGTTTGGAAAAGCATGGATAAAAAGGTTTTTTATATTGCCGTTTGGGAAGTGCTGATGCTGGGGTGTGAGATGATCACCCTGTTGCCGGCACCATGGGGTTATTTTCATTACGGATGGTGGAATTTCACCATTTCGGCACTCGTAAATCCGTTCCTTTTGCTCAGTGTGGTCGGATTTTACAAATGGATTGTCTGGCTGGAAAACAAAAAAACTGTAACTGCTGAGCAGCAGCTACAGTGAAACGGTCCGGTCTTTCTGCCGGAGATAATCGGTATGATCATGGATGGTGGGGTCCTCTGTCTGGATGGTCGTATGGCGGATGCCGTATTTTTGTTCAAGCATCTGATTGACAGCCAAAATGACGTGCATCGGTTCGGATGAATGCCTGACAAATACATGGGCGGTCAGAGAACAATGGTCGGAAGAAATGTTCCAAAGATGCATGTCATGGACGTCTTCAACACCCTCAATTTGATACATATCTGTGCGGATCTGTTCTAAATCAAACCCTTCCGGCACCGTATCCATCAAAATCAAATAGGAAGCGCGGATGATTTTGGCACCGCCGTAAAAAATGATGCCGCCGATCACGATGCTGATGAGCGGATCAAAGAAATTCATTCCCGTAAAATAAATGAGCAGGGCGGAAACAATCACGCCGGCTGAATTCAATAAGTCACCGATAAAATGCCATAACGCGCTTTGAACATTTAAGTTTTCTTCTTCTTTTGTGCTCCGGTGCAGCACAATGGTGAGGATGATGTTCACAACAAGCCCGGTCACTGCAATGATAAACATCCACTTAAAATCAATGGGTTGCGGATGGACGAGGCGATTGATCCCTTCAATGAAAATACCGATTGAAATGCCCGCAAGCGTTAGCCCGTTCAGGAACGATGCGATGATTTCAAACCGCAAATAGCCGAATGTATATTTGCGGTTTGGCGGGCGTGTCGCCATGAACAAAGCAAGCATACTGAAGAGGAGCGCAATGACATCAGAAGCCATATGTGCCGAGTCGGAAAGCAAAGCAAGCGAATGCGAAATCAGACCACCAGCAATTTCAACAAACATGAAAAACAAGGTTAGGACGAGCGTTGCCCATAATGCTTTTTTTGATGCGGACTGGACTTTGACATGGGGAAGGTGGTGATAATCATATTCCGGCATCATCGCACACCTCTTCCTAAATAAACTTATTTTCACCTGTATTGTAGCACGAAGAAACGAAAAAGAATAGCGTTTATTCTCAATTAATATAAATTTTTTTGAATAATTGAGAATGGGAATCAATATGGATTAGCGGGTTATTGCTGTAAACAAAAAGAAATAGAATCATTTATAATGCTTATTATATGATAAAAAATCAAATAGGAGCCTGCCCTAAAAGAGAAAAACCGCCAGAATCCTTTTCCCCGGCGGTTTTTGTGTGAAAGGCACGGCCTGAAAAAGTTTAACACGATTTCCCTTTACTCGACGGTTAAGCTCTTCGCCAGGTTGCGCGGGCGGTCAACGTCATAGCCACGTACGATGCCGGCATAATAAGCAAGCAGCTGCAGCGGGATGGCGGCCAGGACCGGCATGAGAAAGGGGTGTGCTTCCGGAATGTAGAGCACTTCGTCTACGACGGCGCTCACTTCGTCATCTCCCGTGGTCGTAATCCCGACGACATATGCATCACGTGCCTTTACTTCTTTAATATTGTTTATGGCCTTGTCGCGCAAATGTTCCTGGGTGGCAAGGGCAATGACCGGAACACCCGGCGTGATCAAAGCCATTGTGCCGTGTTTCATTTCTCCTGCCGCGTAGGCATCCGCATGGAGATAGGCGACTTCCTGGAGTTTGAGCGCCCCTTCAAGCGCCAGGACATAATCGAGCCCGCGGCCAATCAGGAATAGATGCTCCTGGTCGTTTGTGACCTGTGCAAACTGGTCGATGGCATCCTGCGTCATCACCAGGCATTTTTCCACGTCATCAGCGAGTGAATGAAGGGCATCGAGCAAGGCAGGGATTTGGCCTTCGCCGGAACCGTGCAGTTTTTTTGCCAGAACAATCGAAAGCAGGACGAGCGCCGTAATCTGGGTTGTATAGGCTTTTGTTGCAGCAACCGCCAGTTCCGGGCCTGCATGCGTATAAATCACGCAATCCGATTTCCGCGCCAGCGTGCTCTTCCGGTAATTGCTGATCGCGATCACCGCCGCTCCTGACTTTTTCGCTTCTTTCAAGGCGGAAATGGTATCAGCCGTTTCTCCTGATTGGCTGATGGCAATGACGAGCGTTTTTTCGTCCAACCGCCCGTGCTCACATCTGAATTCAGATGCAATCGCGGCTTCAACCGGTATATCAAGCATGGTTTCGAGAATCTTTTTGCCGATCATGCCGGCGTGATGGGAGGTGCCGCTTGCGACAATGATGATCCTTTCCGGATCTGTAAGCTTGCGCTTTGCGAAAAAATCGTCCACTTCCGGAATGACGACACCGCTTTCTGTCAGCCGGTCTTTTAACGTGCGCTTGATTGCTTCCGGCTGCTCCATGATTTCTTTTAACATGTAGTGACCGTAATCCTGCAGGTTGAGTTCGTCTTGGTTCCAGCGCACGGATGTTTTTTTCGGCAAAATTTTTTCCCCGGAAAGTGTCTTAATTTCCACATTGGTCTGAGTCAAAATGGCCATTTCGCCGTTTTTAATTGGATAAATTTCTTTTGTATACGAAAGCAGCGCCGGGATATCCGAGGAGAGATACGCTTCCCCGCTGCCAAAGCCGATAATGAGCGGATTATCATAAGAAATGGCGATAATCTGGTTCGGGTGATCTTTTGCCATGATCGCAAGCGCAAACGCACCTTTTAATTGCGGAATGACGATCCGCACGGTTTCTTCAAAATTGCCGGTATCATAATGCGCGAGAAGATATGGAATGACTTCTGTGTCGGTGTCCGTTTGTAAACGATGCCCCTGTGCGATAAGGAATTTTTTTAATTGCTGGTAGTTTTCAATAATTCCGTTATGAACAACGTAGAAACGTGCTTCTTCATCACATAACGGATGGGAATTTTCAACGGTCGGCATTCCGTGTGATGCCCACCTTGTGTGGCCGATCCCAAGGCATCCGGCGGGAATCGGTTCGAGCTGGAGGGAAGCTTCCAGATCTTCGACGCGCCCTTTTTCTTTGCGGACGCCGATGGTTTTCATATCGGAGACGGCAATGCCTGCTGAATCATAGCCCCGGTAATCCAGTTTTTTCAGGCAATCGAGCAGAACCGGCTGTGCCGAATGTCTGCCAATGTACCCAACGATTCCACTCATCTTCTTCACCTCAACGTATCGCTTTCCTTCTATCACGTGTATTCCTATCTTCATGCTAACATGAACCGAGCGGGGAATAAAGCGATTGTGCTGCAGGCAGCAATGCCAGAATTTCCAAAGTATACCAGGAGGGATATTCGAGCACACGGACAAAAAGCGCAACCCGATCGGATTGCGCCTTTTGCCTCATCCAAATCTGATATTCAGATGACGTCCAGTACGGACTTATCCAAACCTGGCCTCAGATAAGTCCGGGGCTTCAAATAGTAGGCGGACACGAACCTTCACCGAAAGTATATCGGTTCCGGACGGTTGTCCCACTTGCCCGCTGGACAAATGCAGTGCCAAATACGGAAGATGAAGTTGCTGTCAAGTCTTTCATCAAAAACTTTACCAGTCCCTTCTTTTAAGATGTATTGGCCTTGCACTGTTCCTATTCCCGGCAGGCACGAAATAAAACAAACCAAAATATGGAAATCATGCTCTTTTCCGCTGCTCCGTCGCAGCCGGGATGATCGAAACATTCCCATACTTTGTGACCGACAGCTCCCCGCATCTGCCATAGTTTCCGAGTTTCGCATGCGGATCGGCATGAAGGCGGAGTTTTTTCAGCAAAGTGCCGGCTTTGACCTCAAGAAAAAGATCCACCGTCTGCTGTAATGCAAGCCAGTCCGCTAAAAGCGCAATATCAACGGCAGCAACAAAGCGCATCCTTCTTTGCGGCAACAGCCGGATCACAGCCGGAATCCGCCGCTCCTCCTTTGTGGTGCGGTTTTGCAAAATCACCGTGATGCCCGCTTCCTGCTTTGAGCGCGGCGGCAAATAGCCGATCTGGCCGAACCCTTTTAAAGAAAGGGCGCGGTTGCATAAGTCGCCGGCAAGCAGTTCCGCTTTTTTCGGTTGTAACCCAGGCGGCACGCGGACAGCGTCAGGAAGCAGATGGTCGAAATCATGCTTTCCTTTAAAGGCGCGGAAATCAAAGCAGCCGTCCGGCGTTACCGGCAAATACCCGCGCGAAACGCTTGCTGTTGCCGCAAATTCAAACGGCATTCCGTTGCGCAGGAAGAAATAGCGCGCCCGCACCAGCTCCGGTTCCGGCACATAGTAAACGGGAAGTATGACGCTGACTTTCACAAAACATCCTCCTTATCATTTCCAGTATATGCAAATCGTTGCGCTTTTATTGCAAATAAGATCAATTTTCGATAGAATGGACGGGGAATCACGATACGGTGAAAGTAATCCTGTGATCGCTCTGTTTGTGGATAGCCTCACAACCATGAGCGGTTATTTTTTGGCACAGATTTAAACATTGCATTCTCCCGTTTCATCATCTGTAGAAACGGGAATGGGCACAACTACCTTTCCACATCCGGCTCGCAAAAAGCGGATGCTGCCCATTGAGGTGAAGGCACGAACCCAATTCTATCAGTACCGGTATAAGCTAGAATTTCCAACGGCTGGTTTTCTTTTGGAACTTTCGGGAATCCGGCCCATATTTTCATATATATGCAACAGGCTTCAACCATTGGCATCACGCGGCCTGTTGCGATAAAATAGGCATTGTCGAAAAGTGGCGATGCTCGATGGAATACGATTTGCCAGCGATCCATTCACCGCTGGATAACATAGATTTTTTTCTGTATGGCACCGTCTAAGGAGCCGGCACAATGAAGGACTTTTTTTGAAAAAATTTTCCCGAAAACCGCACATCGGTCTGGCAAGGGAAAGCGAGGGGTAAACATGATGAAAATTCCCGGCAATATAGCAACCGGGACGGCACACGGAAAATTAATTTTAGCGGGGGAACATGCTGTTGTTTACGGACAACCGGCGATCGCGCTTCCATTCGATCATGTGAAAATTGAAACGGCAGTTATCCAAAAACAAGGCCCGCTCTCCATTGACTGCCGGTTTTACAAAGGGGCACTGGATAAAGCGCCGGAAAGGCTTCACGGAATCAGGGCATGTGTCAAAGAAATCCTCCGTACGTTAAAAAAGCCGGCTGAAAATTTGGCGATTAAACTGGAGTCGACCATTCCGATCGGGCGCGGGCTTGGCTCGAGTGCTGCTGTTGCCGTTGCCATTGTCCGCGGGCTGTATGCTTTTTTTGAAAAACAATTAACGAAAATGGAACTCGAACGGTTTGTCCAAATTGCTGAGAATTTTGCCCACGGGAATCCGAGTGGCATCGATATGATGGCGGTCATCAGCAATGATCCGATCTGGTTTGAAAAAGGAAAGGCGGCCCGGCCGCTTCCGTTTTCGCTTCCGTTTTATCTGGTGGTCGCCGATTCCGGGCGCGTGCATAATACGGCAATGGCGGTCGGGAGCATCCGTGAAAAAAGCGGTTCTGACCCGAAAACGGTGGAGTCCGCTATCAACCGTTTAGGCGAAATCGTGCACGAAGCGGGAAGGGCATTGATTGAAAAAGACGGACTGCATCTCGGCCGATTATTTAATGAAGCACATGCACAACTTTCCGTTTTGGGTGTTAGCGACGAAGGGCTTAACGCATTGTGCGCTGCAGCACGCTCAGCCGGCGCACTCGGTGCCAAACTGACCGGCGCGGGCCGGGGCGGTTGCATTATTTCGCTCGCCGAAAGCAGGAAAAAGGCTTTAGCAGTTGCGCAAGCCCTGCAAAATGCAGGCGCCGCCCAAGTATGGCAATTTTCGCTGGAAGGATGACCGTTATTCCGCAATCATGCAGCACAGCCCCGAAAACAGGAGATGCTTCATGTAAAAGAGGCTCCCTGTTTTTGCTTGTAGCGGGCAGCTCTTTTTGTCCTTGTCTTCAAAGTCGGGCGAATCATTAGAAGGCATTTTCCGTTGAAGCGGCTGGCAAAGGGGCCCCGAAGCTGCTGAGCTGGGGAATCACGGTCAGTTGATTCTTGCAATAAAATGGTTTGCGGCATTTTCCTTTGGAGATAGTTGGTCAGGGCAGCCTTTTTGTCCGGCAGCGAGAATAGCATTGACAGGGAAGTACCTTTTCAAAGCAAGAAGGCATTTTTACTGGAAGGACGATGAAAGATGGAGGCAACAGCGAGGGCCCATACGAATATTGCCCTGATCAAATACTGGGGGAAACGGGACGAAAAGCTTTTTCTCCCGATGAACAGCAGCCTGTCCATTACGCTGGACAGGTTTTATACGACAACAAAGGTGGCTTTTGATTCCGCTTTAAAGGCGGACGTGTTTTTTCTGAACGGAAAACCGGCCATTGATGCAGAAACGGCGAAAATTTCTCGTTTTATGGATAAGATCAGGGCATTTGCGGGAGAAAAAAGATATGCCTATATAGAATCGCAAAATGAAGTGCCGATCGCTGCTGGGCTTGCCTCTTCCGCATCCGGTATGGCGGCGCTTGCAGCTGCGGCTGTTAAAGCGCTCGGCCTTGAGGTGGACGGGCGCACACTGTCAATCTTGGCGCGCCAAGGTTCCGGGTCCGCCTGCCGCAGCATCTACGGCGGTTTCGTCGAGTGGCAAAAAGGTGAAAAAGCGGATGGCTCCGATTCACACGCGGTTCCGCTTCTCAGCGAAGACGATTGGGATCTCAGTATTTTATCCTGCCTGGTGGAATCAAAGCAGAAAAAAGTTTCGAGCAGGGAAGGGATGAAACGGACTGTCAGCACGTCGCCGTTTTATAAAGCCTGGCTCGAAACTGTGGAAACAGATTTGGCCGCCGCAAAATCCGCGATTGCAGCGCGCGATTTTACGATGCTTGGGCGCGTGCTTGAAGCAAATGCGTTAAAAATGCATGCGACAACGATCAGCGCCAACCCGCCTTTTTTATACTGGCAAAGTGCAACGCTCGATGTCATGCAGGAAGTGGCGCTTTTGCGCGAACGCGGGATTGAAGCTTATTTTACAATTGACGCCGGCCCGAATGTGAAAGTGCTGTGCGAACGAAAAGATGAAGAGACGGTATATCATGCGCTTTCTGCCATCCCGTCCGTCCGCGAAGTGCTGGTTTGCCATCCAGGTCCGGGCATTCAATACGGCCCGTTTTAATGCTTTTCGAAACGCTGGAACCCCGGCAGGAAGGCGCCAAAACATCCAGATGATGCACTTTTTAAAAAATGCCGTTTTTCCTTCTGCAGCCGTTGCTGAAAAAACCATTTAGGCGTCACTGGCTGTTTCGCGCTATTTAACGGCACCATGCCCGTAACGGGTTCTGGGCTGATTCCTTTTAATATGAGCATGGAAGTGCCATGGAACTTGTTTTGACGCGGGAAACGCAACCCCCGTCCGCTAGTTGGTCAGGGGGATCTATCCGAAAAAGCGGTGCAGCAGGCATTGGATGTGATGCTTGCAGATTTGACGGGTACACCGACCTAAAAAGGATTGAAAGAGATGAACGGGATGCAATTTCAAGTAAAGGCGCCGGGTAAACTGATGATTGCCGGCGAATATGCGGTCATTGAACCCGGTTGCCCTGCTATGGTTGCCGCGGTAGACCGATACATCACAATAGAGGTAAAAGAAAGCACGGAAAACCTTTTTTCTTTGCCGCAGATTGGCATTCCGCATGCCGCGTGGCGTGTGGAGAACGGGGAAGTCCGCTTTGACCGCGATGACCCGAAACTCCGGTTTATCCAAAATGCGCTCGCCGTTTTTAACCAGCTGCTTATGGAAAAATCGATTCCGCTCCGCCCGCTTCACATTACGGTAACGAGTGAACTGGATGATCCCGCAACAGGGCAAAAATACGGGCTCGGTTCCAGTGCTGCGATTCTTTCTGCCGTTCTTACCGCCCTTTTGCACGCCCACCAAGGGTTGCCGGAAACGAAGGAAGTCATTTTTAAACTGGCCGCCGTGGCCCATCTGAAAACACAGGGCAACGGGTCCGGCGCGGATCTTGCCGCTTCCGTGTACGGCGGCATGTTAAAATATGCCGCATTCAGGCCGGATTGGATTTTTTCCCGGTTGGAAGCGGGCTGCACAGTTTCGGAATTACTGGCAGAAAAATGGCCGTATTTGTCCATTTCTAAATTGGTACTGCCGCCGGGCCTCATTTTTTGTGCGGGTTGGACCGGAAAAGCGGTGGCAACCGGGCCAATGGTGGAGCGCATCGGCAAATTGCGGGAGGCGGCAACGGAAACATACACGGCATTTTTACGAGAAAGTACCACCGCCGTGGATAAACTGGTGGAAAGTTTCATGCAGCAAGATATGGCTGGCATATTTGAGCACATCCGGCAAAACCGGCGTGCTTTGCAGAAACTTGAAGCAGCAGCCCATACCACCATTGAAACAGCGCCATTGAAGCAACTGGCAGACATTGCCAGCCGTTTCGGTGCCGGCAAATCATCGGGCTCGGGTGGCGGAGACTGCGGCATTGCCTTTGTAGCAGGGAAGGAAAAAGCTGCCGCGTTGAAAGCAGCATGGGAAGCTTCAGGCATTATCCCGCTTGCGCTTCAGATTTCAGAACAAGGTGTGTCCATTATGGAGTAAAAATCCGCAAAAAAATGCGGATTTTTTGCTTTTCTGTGGAAACAACGGAAGTTCCACCGTCGAGTAAGCATCATCCCACTTTTCTCAATCATTTGCTTCTCCATACTCCTTTTGAAATAATAGAAAAAAACGAAAGGAGATGGATTGGATGAAAGTTCTTGTTGCAGGCGCAAACGGAAAGATCGGAAAAATGCTTGTGGATCTTTTACAAAAAAGTGACCGCCATATCCCACGTGCCATGGTGCGGAAAGAAGAACAGGCTCAATTTTTCAGGCAAAAAGGGGTAGATGCGGTCATATCCGATTTGGAAGGCACTGTCGATGAGCTGGCGGAAGCGGCGAATGGATGCGATTGCATTGTGTTTACCGCTGGTTCCGGCGGGCACACGGGCGCAGACAAAACGCTGCTTGTCGATTTGGACGGCGCAGTGAAAACGATGGAGGCGGCAGAAAAAGCAGGTATCAGCCGTTTTGTTATCGTGAGTGCGCTCCAGGCCCACCACCGCGAAAACTGGAGCGAGGCCATCAAGCCGTATTATGTTGCCAAGCATTATGCAGACCGCGTGCTCCAGTCGACCAAGCTGAACTACACGATCATTCGGCCGGGCGGCTTGCTGAACGAACCCGGCACCGGAAAAGTCGAAGCGTCGGAAAACTTAAAACGCGGCACCATTCCGCGTGAAGACGTCGCACGCACCATTCTCGCAAGCCTCGACGAACCGAAAACATACCGGAAAGCATTCGACCTCATTTCGGGAGATACACCGATTGAGGAAGAGTTGAAACGCTTATAGAAATGGGCAAATCAAAAAAATGCAATTTGCTAAAACCCCCTCCCTCCTGCTTCATAGAAGAAGGGGGTTTCATAAAGGTTCGGCTTGCTGGATGCATGCATTCAGCAAGTCCTGCTTCAATATTTGCCATGCAGGATGAAGCGCAGTAGCATCCATTTGTTATCAATGATTTATATGAAGGTGGTGTTTCTAGTTGGGAGAGCAAAATCATATTCCAAAAAGAAAATTTGCTTGGGCAGACAAATGGATCAAGATGACTGGCGAGCGAGCAAGAATTGATGCAAAAGTAAATAACACTTATATTGTGTACGAGAAAAACGGCAAGTTGGTAAAGGAATATCCTAATGGAGATATAGTCCCATTAAAGCATAATGGTGAGTCATAATGCATAAGCATAGCCCCATGTTTTATGTATTTGCGGGGAATAATGGAAGCGGAAAAAGTACAATAAGAAACTTAATTATTGACAAAATTGGTATTGATATTAACATTGATCCGGATGCTACAGCAAGAAAAATTGATCCGGATAACCCTGAATCAAAAAGGGTAACAGCGGGAAAAGAAGTTATAAAATCAATAAATGAATACATTCAAGAAGGTAAGGATTTTTCTATCGAGACAACGCTTGCTGGTGGAAATGTCATTAGACAAATGGAGAAAGCAAAAGCGATGGGTTATAAAATTACCATGTTTTACGTAGCTCTAAATAATGTGAATCAGAATATTGAACGGGTTGCAATGAGAGTTAAAAATGGTGGGCATGACATCCCAACTGAGGATATCCTCAGACGAAATAAAACGTCTTTTGAACATCTACATAACTATGCCACTATGGCTGATAATCTTGTGTTAATCGACAATAGTCTATATAACGGGGAAATTGTTTTGGAAGTAAATGATGGTCAGATTACTTTTGAAAAGAGTAATTTGCCAAAATGGGCTCTTCCTGTCTGGGAACGATTTAAATGACATTAACTATAACCTGAATCCGTGACGAAAATCTAACAAACATCGGTAATAGGTAGTTTTCCCAAGT
>ENA-UOWK01000158-UOWK01000158.1-bioreactor-metagenome-genome-assembly--contig:-NODE-158-length-80008-cov-26.753805_pt1 | contig 80008 bp, 62 predicted proteins | sample MGYA00238157_ERZ761612 | MGnify/ENA primary metagenome ERZ761612 (study PRJEB28901, sample SAMN06268035) | bioreactor metagenome | isolation source: Joint BioEnergy Institute, California, USA...
GTGATCAAGGTGATCAAGGTGATCGTGGTGATCGGATCAGTCACGTGCCGATCAGTTACCTCTCTCGGTCCTTTAATTATCCGGCCTTTGTTTGGGCAAAGTCCATAACACAAAGGCAGCTGAATCTACTATACACAAGGTCCTTCTCCTAGATCAGGAGATAAAAGGGCTGCGCGCAGCAAATGAGAAGCAGAAGCGAAAGCGCGCAACCCCTAGATCTTTTATTGCTACTGGAGGTGCTCTGACAGGTGCTGAAGGCCAGCAACTTGCCCAAGAAGCTATACAGGCGATGGAACCAGTAGGAGTTCCTAAAAAGCGTGCGCCACCACGATGTAGTAATTGCCATCAAGTTGGTCATATTAGAACAAGCTGTCCTAGTAGACCTAGATAATTCAAATATTCAAATAATTTTTGCTTTGGTTTGATTCCGTAGTAAAGATATCTCATGGCTTTTCACCACGGCAAAAATCATGTTCAGGTGGCTCGCTCGGTTGGGTGGCTCGCTCGGTTGTGGATTACGTTAATCCGCCTGCTGAGTCATCATCAGAGTGCATAATTTATGCACGTGTATCTTTCCACCTTCCATGTGATTGAGCAACTCTTCCATACCTACGTATTTTTGCTGCTCATTCTCTGTTGACTTGATCTATTCTCAATAAACTGACTGCCTTAATAAACTCAACCATGCAGATGCAAAATTTTGATTCCCTGACTTCCTGCAGCCACCACTTTTCTACCGTGTCATCGAGTGGCAGTGCTGGATCGACCATGTCTGTCGACCTTAACACCCCCGCCCGGTCTGCAGGGGTCTCAGCTACACCGTTCATGCAGGAGGAGGCCTTAAATAATGGTTTCGACCTATGTGTTCCTGAAATTTCCCCTCTTCTGCTGGCCAGGCAAAGCCCTCCGTGATATTCCACACCACCGCCCCGCGAGTTCAGTGTAGGGCGTGATGTTGTGACAGATTGTTGTTGCTTCTCTCAACTCCTGCGGCTCTCTCTCGAATTCCCAGGTCTCTCAGAGAGGTCTGAGAAATGTCTGCTATGTAGCTGTCCTCTATTGATTTGCAACACTTTTATCTGGTCCTACATATATAAGACACCTATCCTCCCAATGGATCCTGTTTCCGCGTTTGGTACTTTCGCCAGTGGTCTCCAAATCGCTCAAGTGATTACCCAGACAATTGGAGGACTCGCCACGCTGCGAGGAAGGTTCAAAAATGCAGATCTGACGATCCGTTCGCTGATTGGCGAACTCACCACCATCAAATCGGCCATCACTCAGCTAGACGATTGGGCCAAATACAACTCCCACGGCTCGTCAAATCCAAGGGAGTATAACGAAAGCTTGGATGTGGCTCTGGAAGGATGTCGGGCTATAATGGAGGTGCTCTCCGAAGAGGTTTCTGCCCTGATGCATGGTGCGACAGATGATAATATGGCCATCGGATTTAAAACAAGAATGAGGGTAGTCTGGAACGACGAAGTCATGAAAGATCATCAGGCCAGACTTCATTCGCAGGTTCTTGCTCTGCAGCTGCTTCTGCAGGCCTGCCAGTGGTGAGCACTGCTATCACACTGCAAACAATGATGAATGCTGAGCGTCGCAGTCGATCCGCGTCCGAACAGCTCGAGCTTCTGCGGAAGACGGAGAGCCGCATGATCATTCAGAAGGTTGCCGACGACACAGCTACCCTCCGGACAGCCATGAGTAGTGCAGGGTCCCAGGCGGACACTGCCTCTTGGACTAATCGGCAGTCATCTGTGGGTGATACTGTATTTGACTTCGATGATACCGTCGTGAACGCTGTCGCGTACCGGCGAGCGCTTGAACACTCGCGGTCGAAGTCCGAGGGACAGCATCAGATCAATCGTGATGTATCCAGGAGAACCTTCAACACTTCAAGTGACGAGGGCTATGCGAGTGGTACGACCGGGATGGTTATCCAGACTCCGTCACTCTCGGCAAATTCACCTTCTGGCAGCAGTGAGCTTTCTGTGCCTGCTCGTCCCTACGAGTCCGTGCTACCGAAGCAAGGATGTAGCAAAAGTGTGTCTGGGATCAAACCCTCGCAACCTGACCAGAATATCCGGAGATGGCATTCGGAGTCGACTTCGTTCTCAAACAAGCCTTCATCTCTGGGATCGAAGCGAGATAAGTTCAAATCTGTCCTCCGACGATTAAGCACCAGCAGCCGGTCCAATCTGACTGCGGCGTCCCCGCGAAGCTCAGTAACCAGTCCGACAGTGGGATCTACCAGAGGACGGAGGGGGCGCGAGAGTGATTTTACCACAAGCATTGACTTGACTTCAGCGGCAGGGGCCTCGGCACCGCCAATCGTCAAGGCAGCCCAGTCTGGTTCTCGGTTTGATATCGAGACCCTCATTGAGAATGGCCATGACATTGAGGCTCGCCATGCGTATTCACGACAGAACGCATTGGCTGTCGCTGCCCACTGCGGCAAGGAAGACATTGTCGATCTTCTTATCCAAAGCAATGCCAGGCTAAATGTGCAAGATGCGTCGGGATCCACGCCGCTTCACCTGGCAGCCTCCCGTGGCCACTGTGCAGTGCTCAGGCGGCTCCTCCCGGAGCAAGTGGATATCGAGGCTAAGGATTCGAACGGCAGGACAGCCCTTTGGGTTGCAGCCAGTAATGGGCAGCTTGAAGCTACGCAATTGTTGATCGAGAACCACGCCAGAGTCAATGCCAGAGCGGATAATCAGATGACCGCTCTTCACGCCGCGGCAAAACGGGGCGACGAGGAGATGGCTGAGCTGCTTATTTCTCACGATGCAGACATGGAGGCCAGAGACAGTACTATGATGGCCGCTATCCACTACGCCTGCGAGGGTGGGCATCTGAACGTGATTGAGCTCCTGCTCAACAACAAGGCGAATATTGATGCACTCGGAAATGACCGTAGGACTCCCCTTATTTGCGCTGCTGCCACCGGCCAGTTATTGGCCACTCAGCTGCTACTGCGAAGGAAGGCATCCTCTCGGTGCGTGGATGAGGGTGGGATGACGGCCCTGCACTGGGCAGCCTACAACGGTCATGTTGAGATCGTGGATCTCCTCAGCAAGAAGAAAGGTTCACTAAGCATGGTCAACAGAGCTGGACGGACTCCCTTACACCTCGCTGCTATGAACTCCCAATTCGCGGTGGTTGAGTTTCTCCTCCGAAGGAATCCTTCCTTGGAAGTTCGGTGCCGGTCCGGCCTCACCCCCCTGCATTATGCGTGCAGGGCCGACAGCCCAGAGATTGTCAGGCTGTTGCTGACATCTGGAGCAAACATGGAAGCCCAGACGGAGGGAGATCAAAGCAGACCGATCCACATCGCGGCAGCCAGTGGCTCGTTGCGCTTGCTCAGTCTGCTCTGCGAAAAGGGAGCCTCCTTGGATTCGCGCGATGCGCAGGGGGACCGCGCGCTCTGTGTAGCGTGCCGTTATGGCCATGTTGCCGCGGTCGAGAAACTCCTCGATTATGGATCACCTCTGTATCTTAAGTTTGGAACCAGACTCCACGAAGATTCTCCATTGTGCTTGGCCGTTACGGGAGGCCATCTGCCTGTAGTGTCTCTTCTCCTCGCCCGCGGTGCGTCCGTTTTGAGGAAGGACGAGATGGGATGGCAGCCCTTGCGCTATGCAGCATACTATGGTCATCCTGAGGTGCTCAAGCTCCTCTTGGCCCACGGTGCCACATCGACAGAGAATGGTGCAGATTTCGGACTGTCAGCAGAGAAGATAGGATTTGCGCCAGATGCTCGCATATCTGAGGAGCGAAAAAGGCAGGTTCTGGATCTGCTGAGAGGGGCGCAGTTTTCAACGCAAATGCAACCTCAGGTCCAAACAGGCGGACCACGTCCAACGATGACGAACCCTTCTGTGGACGTGAAAATGGAACCTACAATCCGTTTCTTCCCTCAGTATCAATCATCTTCCCAGCCTGACAGTCGTCTGAATACCTCTACTCCTGCACCAATATATGAGCTTCCCAGCACAGCGGCAGAAGGACTCCCCAGTAGCAGGTCGAATACCCCGGAGCGGATGCACAGAGTCCCTCGTGGCCTTCGGGAGGCGGAGGAGAATTCAGGGTCATCCGCGCATGATCAGACAGTGCGGACATCGGATACAACATCTCCCTCACTTCAACAGTCGGGGCCCTTACTTCCTGCGGAGCCCCGCGAGCCGACGGTGAAAGGGCATAATAACTCTGTTTGTGCACCAAAACCACTATCCCCTTGCTGCCCAGAGACAGCGTCTCCACACTATCGCCTGTACCCTCGATCGTCCCGTAACTCCTCCCCTCACTCCACTCCCCGCTATTTACCCCACAGGAGAATGCAACCTGCATCTCCAGCATCTTCAGTGTCGGAAGCCGAGAAAGCCGAAATCAATTCAGGATCTTCCACGGCTAATCCGGCCAAGGTCGATAATGTCGAGGCGCCGCGCCCCGTTGCCTCGTCGTTTTCTGTCTTGACCAAGGAGACTGGTCAACTGGCGTGCATTGATTTATCTGATACGGAGTCCATTTCCTCGGTCTACACAGCGCCTGAGGAGAGCCCAATGCATGGAGATATACATGAGTCAACCGTTCAATGAGAAATTTGCATAGCTCATCAATGACATATGGCAATTCTGCTTCCCAGAAGTATTAATGTGCCTTAGCATCTGTTGATGTTGCTTGACATCATCTACATTCATGAAAGGTCTCTATCACATATTCAAACCTGTACCTCCGTGGTCTTGACTGTCTTCTCACCACCGCCATCCATAGAGCTAGGCGGAGAGGCTGTTTCACCCGGTGCAGCTGCGTCTAACCCATCAACCTCAACAAATGGGCCCTCCTGGCCTAGTCCTGGCGGTGGGAAGATATAGCATATAATTGCCATGGCGGTAAAGCTCATAGCAACACCGACTATGAATGTCAAATTGTATAATTTGACCCAGCCCGCCATGGAAGGACTGGTCACATCATTAGCGGAGGCAGTCAGACCCGCTGGGATATGTAGTCAGCGGGTGAATTGACAGGCATTTGTCCGAGATGGATATTACTTACGCAGTAATGGCCATGTTCCAGCCGCAAATGCGACCGCTCCGCGCCAGTTGAAGCCGTGGAAGTACCAATATATTGAGGACGAATTGCCCGTGTACAGGTCCTTCAGTCTCAACTTGTGTCTGCGAATAAGATGATAGTCGGCTAACATGACGCCTCTGGTCAAGTCAGCTTTGCCGTTGACATAGACCTATGTTCCTACTCACGTCAGGGGAGCCATAAATACTCCGAAACCGGACAGAACGGAAAGGAATTTATCTGCCGTTGCGAGGAGTTGCCACGGTCTGTATTGTCAGCAGAAGTCGGTAGACTTGCTAACAGTCAGGAGCTCCGGGCTTACTGAGTGCATATACCGATGATTGCCATGATGTAACTTCCACGTCTGATATTAATATATTTTGGAAATAAGCCGGCCATATCCATGCCTGTCGAAACGGAATTGAGGACAACGGATATCTTTATAATCAGAAGATGTTTGACATTTATTCGACGGAAAGAGTCTTACTGCAAGCTGAGTCGAGACCGTGCCAATCGAAGCAAAGAACACACCTGCCCTTGCCCTCGGGCTCGAATGATATCTCTCCTGGATATATGCAAGAAGGTAGATCGGGTTCCAGACGACCTCCCCAAACAGGTCTTTCGCTGCGCTGGTAACGACAATCCCAAGGATCGCGGTTACAGTTATCGTGACTGGGGCGGCGACAAGCTGAGACAGCGTCGGTGCCAGGCGTCGGTTTGCGTAACGGGTCCAATCGGACTGTCCTAGGGTGCCTGATCCCCATGCGCCCAGGATGGCGGTAATTCCATACATGACGCCCCAGCCGACTTCGATTGTGGTTTCTGACTGCTGGAACATGGACCCAGCCCCTCGGGCGTTGACCACTGCCCTTACTTGAATGTCAGAAAGTGTTCCCTCCCTCCTCCAGGTCGCTACACTCACCAGATCAAGAGGCCAAAGCACGTGCTGGCGAAGAGGACAAAGGAAATAGCGAATGGTATTTGCAGACGCTCCGGCGGGATTAGAACCAGGGGGATGAATGCTGCATACCAGATCACCATTCCGATAAAGTCGTTTGTCAGAAGATGGGAGCTTTCGGAGAAGAAATTCTTCATATGCGCGAATCCTGCAATATGTTAGGAAAAGATGTGAACCGCATGGTGATCCTTTGTACCTGGTACAATGGCGCCTATGAGCACTCTCGTCGCTTGTCCTCCCCTATACACGTTAGATAAGTGCAATCCACGAGTTGAGGCAGAGAGCTACCAGTATGATTGCATTCCAAACCACATGCATCCAACGAATATTCGGATAAGAACTGGGACTGAGATTGTCAGAGGAATAGGAGGTATGGGCATATAGATAACGCTTACAATAAGATCCCCGCATGCCCCACGAGAATCGAGAGGCGACGGTAAAGCCAATATGGTGCTTCTCACCCATCCACCCACAAGCCACGGCTAAAAGACCCGTGATTATACCTCCAGCGGCCTTTCACTTGTGAGCATTTTGCACCATGAACAGCTAGACTTAAACATACCACACATCCAATCGCCTGTCGCGGGTTCAGACCGAAAGCCAGCAACGTGCTTCCTGTCGTCCACGCAGATATACAGGAGCCGGCAACCGTCCAGTAGCCTGGGATCATCCCCGTGAGATATGTTCATCGAATATATAGTTCCAGGGAGAACGACAGACCGAAATACCCCCAGATTCCCCATGTCCGTCGCTCTGGCGGAATAGGGATCAGGTCCCTATTACACCAGGTGGTGTTTTGATAGTAGCTGTCCTCATCAATGGGTCTGGAATTGTCACGTCAATGCATTGCTGGAAGTCCAACGGAGATGAGATCAGGACTTACACAGTCAACTTTTTGCTAATCTTCTTCCAGTTGACCATTATGCCGGACTGTTCAATTCACATCCCAACAACGGCTCATCAGAAGTTAAAAATACCCAATCGACCCCTTTACTGCGCGAACTCGCAACGAGTACGATGGCATGAGAGTCTTGAGCTCCATTATAAACTCTTATCGGCTCACACGTGTGTGCTTCCCGCTTCGCCTATCTCCTCATCAGACTACGACAACTACCCCGGTCTTCCAACCCAGGCCCGGTCGGACAGCACGGTCGGGTAAGACCGCCCACGCCTGCGGCAATCATAGTACTAGGCACCCCGTACTGCGTAGGCTAGTGGAGCCCGTCTCGTGTCGTGGTAGGCATGAACGGCAATGCAGCATCGTTCACCCCTCGAAGTCCACCTATGACCCGTCGATTTGGCCGATCTGATAGCATGGGTGTCCGTGCCCGCTTGGCCGATCGAGCTGGGGTTGAACGTGCGTCCGACATTCAGTTTTTGGCGTGCCCATGGCTGTCGGGAGAAGGTTGCCTATAAAGCGAAAGTCTTCAGCAATTATGCATAGATGTATTCTTATTATTATCTCCTCGAATAACACCAAGAAGGATGCGGGAATCGAGTACCCAAGTTCTAGAGAGGGATTAGATTGTCCCGAATTGGCAGGTGGTTTGTTTATCGGGTGGCTTAGGTATCTATCTATCATGGGGTAGGAGTATTATCTCGGACCTATTAAATGGGAGGTAGTCAAAACTAAAAAGTTAAGTCTTGAAGTCATCGAGGCTTGAAGGTATCAGATACGGTTGAAAATGGTGTATCAGAGCTGTAAGATTTAAGTCATGAAGCACTTTATGCCTTGGCACTCACGTGGCTTATAGAATGATATCAAGTATCCTACTTTGATAAGATTCGGTTACGAATCAATAGACATCAGTTTCAATCCCCTCAATCTCTCAACAAATTTACCTGAGTCTACACGATTCAACTCCAAATCTCCCGATCTCATACATTTTGCAGGAGGAGCGGATTCCACTCGGGAATAGGCCCGGTACTGTCTCCATCTGCCGTGCGGGGTAGGTCGGGTCGCTGGTGTCTTTTTAGTGCACGATGATGCAGCGCCGCGTGTGTGGTTACTGGTTGTGGTAGTGAGGAATTACTGCATGGATTAATTAGGTCATATATCGAGTCTATTACATGTACAGCACAGTATGAATCGGTTCTCTGCAAGTTCACAGGCTATATTATCTATTCGAGAAGTTGATACATACAACTCTTCTTTCTGTACTCAGCCAATACATCACTTCAATTATGCAATAAACCAAAAAAATGCAAGACCAAAAGACCAAACACAAATACTTTTGTGTATCAGGTTTAGATATACGTCTTTTCAAAACCCATACTCCATCATGTGCACCACGCACAGTATGCGGACCTTTCCATGTGTATGATTTTCGATTTTCTTTATATGAAAAGGCACCGACATGTTGCATCTGAGAGAGTGATACGGCCAATTCCGGCTATGACACTGGAACTACTTCAAGATTGTGGAACCCTTGATACAGCTCACCAGGAAGAAGCAGAGCTTTGAATGGGGGAAAGAACAGCAAGCAGCATTTGAAAAGTTAAAGCAGAAGTTCTGTAAAGAACCTGTTTTGAAGATCTATAATCCAGAGAAACCAGCTATACTGGAAACAGATGCTTCAGACTATGCCATTGGAGCATGCCTCAACCAGCCAGATGAGGAAGGAGGGCTACACCCTGTCACCTATTACTGCAGGAAGATGACGCCCCCGGAGGAAAAGAGGTCGACCAAGGAAGAATCCCAGAAAGGGAGGTGAGAGAAATCCACAGACAAATTAACCCCAGAAGTGGCAGATGATCTGGTACTGACAGCTGAATTGAAAACCACTGCCTGCTCATTAATTGAAGACCCCTCACAGCAAGGTTCACCTCTAGAGGACTGATTTTCTTGTTGCTGCTCAGCCTCCTCCAGAGCCTCAATCTCAGCCAACTCCTGCTCAAATAAATCCTGACTATGGTTGTTCAGGAAAGAAAGCAAGTGAAGCAAGCAAATCACCTTGGCTCAAGAACTAGCAGCTTGATAGGTAAGATGTTGAGCTTGCTGAGTGAGACATTGAATCTGTTGAGTAAGATTCCAGATTTTAGCCTTGTCCTGCTCAATATTCTGCTGTGCTTTCTTTAGCTGAGACTAAATGTGATCTTGCGCTTGATCTACATGCTGGAACTCAGCAGGTGAAGGCATTTCCTCAGGAAATTGACAGCAATTCCTGCAGCAAACACACTTGTAACAATGTTTTGAATCAGAAGAAATCCAACAGCAATAGTGAGGATGAGGTTGACAACTCAGACACTGAGTTGATGCTTTGGAACTGCCACAAAGTATACAGGCAGCCAAAGTGTGACAACAAGCAGTGACACTAGACATGATGAGTATAGGGAGGATTGAAGAAAGAAGGGGGGGAGGGAGAAACCTACCTTCTTCTTATGGGCTTTCAAGACAAAGGCCGCCTAGGAGAGGGGTAGTGTTATGGACCTTGCCATACAAAGGCCAGATAATTATAGGACCAAGGGAAGGAATTGATCGGCACATGACTGACCCTGATCATCTTGATCACCATGATCACCTTAATCACCTTGATCACCTTGATCACCACGATCACTATGATCACCAAGACTCAGGGAAACAGCATGTATATAATGACGCTCCTTTCAGATAGATTCCGACACTTGTGGTTGACTCACACGGCAACCTGTTATATAGGCGTGCTAGTAACATAGGCTTGTTCTACTATTATATTGCTCACCCCCTTGTTTTCTGTTCTCAAGATAAACCAACAACCCCTTTGGTCTAGTCATCTAGGCCTGTTGTTACACTAAAACAGGCAACATTATTAATTTTTTTTTTTCACAAGCTTTCAGCTTTATCATACTCCAACAAGTTTGCTGCCTCCAGCGCACTGTATGATTAGTTAGTAGTAATATGTAAGGCCGGCTGGGAGTCACATGGAGTGGGGCCTATGAACAGTACAGTACCTAGGTAGCTATGGTGGTATTGGAATTAGTACTTAATCTCTGCACGAGATGCCCTGCTGATATTTGTGGTCCTTTTTTTAGGTATGTGATAGAAGTATTTAAAAACTTTTTCCTTAACAGGGAGATTCAAGTTCAGCCGTCAGTCAGCCTGATATACCTCCTATATGTACAGTACATAGCAGCTTGACAAGAAGGTTGTGTGGGTCAACATGTTATTCAAGCTCTCTGCGGATAAATGATGTTGGGTTCAGGTGATCTCTGACCATTGCTGAAGGGTCGGAAAGCTTTGGACCTTGCTTATAGGCGAGGATACATGACCTCAATGTCATATCCATGGTTCAGTTAATTGACTTCACTTAGAATTGCCCAAACAGGTAAAATTGAGGTTTTTCAGAATTCAACATCCTAGGAGGAATGTGGGAAGCTCAGAATGATCCAGGATTCTCTGTGAAAATTTTTCACAAGCAATTTGCCACCATGAGAAGCATATAAACCTGCTCTGGATCATTGAGATGTTCTAATCCCTGTGCATCACCTTCCTGTCTATAGGACTAGATTAGTTCAGTCAATAGAACCTGTCTATTTCTGGAGTTCACCCTCGGCTAGCATAGCATAACCTACAAATGAGTTGTAAACACACAAGGCACACAACAACAGTTACTATCCCCACCCATTTCTCAGCCCGATTGTGTAAGCTCAGGGCAGCGTGTGCTCACCCACTAAAAAGAGAAGGGTAGTACGAAGTCAACAAGGTGACTGTAGATTTACGTTCAGTAGGTCCTGGCAGCAACACAACAGTTAACATGCTATGCACATTACAGTTTAAATAGCAGGAGGATGTACACAACTGTAATCTTTACCGGACGTATGTTCGTCTATAATCTTGCTAGATCCCCTACAGAGCGGACGTCGAGAGAATGCGACTTGGAATCTATCATTCCTATCCAGTCCTAAGTCCTATCTATACAACTCCGTGTCATCAGAAGCACACTGCCCTGTTCCCTCGCATTACCCAGTGGTCCCGTGCACCCAGATGACAAGAGCTGACCCATGTATATACAAGGATATCAATGAAACACAGTAAGATCATAAGTGGTGAAAAATCATGACGAACGGGATCCCGACTGCCCTTTAAAAGAGCTCCAAAGGGTTGAACGCCGAAACGCTATGGTCGATACAGGTCATCACTTGCGTGAAAGCAGGACATGCCAATCGTAGGTTTTCATTAAACGAAGCAGTGCTCATAAAAGGATGTTATGTGTTGAGGCAAATCTCATGCCTGGAAGCCGGGGATATACGCGTCCTGCACACTCCCGCCGCTGGACTCGGAGGTTGCCGGTGACGCAAGCCCCGACACAACTGACGCAGAGCCCCCGCGGCCGCTTTCCACAGTGGACTGCGCATCACGCGACGTGTCCTCGCGCTGGTTCGTCGAGGACGGGCGCTGCTGGTGGGCGGTGGCCTTGGTGGAGCTGGCCATCAGCTCCTCGATGCCTGGCTTCTCCGGGACGTGCCTGATCAGGCTAGTTGCGACATCGAGGCTCTCGATGGCGAAATTGAGGAACTCCGCGTCCTTGCTGCTCACGCTCAACGTCCAGCGATATTCACCCAGCCTGGTGCGATAAAACTCGGCCTCCTCCCTCGTCGGGGCAGTGACGTGAAGGAGAACGCCAAAGGAACCGATGAGAGCGAAGTTCGTCCGCGCCGCAGCAGGCCAGAACGACTTCAGATGGGCCGGGCGCAGACGGTTGACAAAGTCCATCGCGGAGATGAGCCGAGTCTTTGCAGCGGAGCGGCAGATGTGTGAGAGGTAATTATCTGCGGTCTCCGGACTGAGTGAGCGCACGATACATCGGTGCAGGGTGATTTCCGTTGCAAAGTACGCGAGATGGAGGGCGCCATTGCAAGCGCTTTCCTCCGTCGGGGTGCTGAAAAGGTCCGTCGACGACTCCAGTTTCAGCTGAGGAGGGAGGCGCGCGAACCATTCCTTCAGGCGGATCTGAACTGGCTTGGCCTTCTCCAGGATGATGCGCGTCCGGTTGTGCCCCGAGGCACTGAAGTCCTCGGCAGCTCGGAGAGTATAAAATGTGTCCAGGATATCGGAGAGGATGGCGGTAAGTGCGACCAGCTGGCAGAAGAGCAAAGGGCCATGGCCGATGGGAGAAGAGCCATCCTCCCGCTTGATCGATGGGAAGGCGTCCACAAAGTCCTGCTCGGCCAGATCCCTGACGGTCCAGTTCGCTGCGAAGATGTGGGACGGGCGTCCATGGATCAGTGAGGACCACTTGTCCTGCATGTACAAGGCCCACGCCAGACGCTTCCTCAGACCCTTTTCCCACGTCTCCATCTTCCAGTTGGAGCAATCCTGGTGCAGACCCAACTCGAAGCCGGCATTGACCAGCTGAGCATTCAGCGCCGACGTGTTCAGGGAAGACTTCTGCATGAGCAGCAGACCGGCCTGGATGGTCGTGATGTTGGCGCGGGGCAGAGACTCGGTGAGCAGCTTCAGAGCGGTACTCTCGAGACGGCTGGCATCCGGTCTCCGTGCCGTCTGGGAGCCAGGCCCGATATCCAGGAACTTCAGCGCCAGGACATACACGGAGGTCAGCAGGAGAGGCGAAAGACCCCTTCTCGTACGGTACGCATGGCGGAAGGCATCCTCCATGAGGACGGGGAACGTCGGATGCACACGCTGGAAGAACTTCTCGACCAGGGTCGAACCATACGGCGCCACCAGGTTCTCGATCGCATCCAGAGAGACAGACTGGGAGTCTGCCAGCTGCGACGCATCCACCATCCGCATGAACGTGCCGTTCCCCTCCCCGAACCTTCGCAGCCGCGTCGTGGACAGGAGACCCTCATCGTTCTGGTCCAGCGGGACATACTCGAGCAGGATCGGTTCCAGCTCCGTGGTCATGCCAATATGCCGGGTCGACTGGTATGTGAGTCTGGGAGAGGGCATGGAGGCGGCAGTGGACGGGGGGCGTGTGACGTCCAAACCTGACGCGGGGATCTCTTTCGATTGTCTGCACTCCGTATTAGCTTCCCACGATCGTCGATGCGTTGATCCTATCCCGGAAGCAGATGAACACGCACTGGCATGAGGGAGTGCAGCTCCATCACCCAACGGTGCCAATGCCCTCGCGAGGTGTGCCATACCTCTTGGCTGGTTCCAGATCCCCCGCAATCGTCTCGTCGAGCTTTCTCTTCTTGGTCTGGACGTCGACGGCAGCGGTATTGGTGCCGGCGTTGGCGCCCCCGGACAGAGTGAAGGTGCACTCCTGGCGGTGGAAGTCGCACGAGTAGCACTTGTTGACCATCTCGTTCATGGCACAGCGGCTTTTCCTGCGGAGACAGGCGTCGCAGCTGACCCCATCCCGGCCGGGGCCGCGGGAGAGGCCGCTGAGGGGCGTGGCGGCGGCGGAGGAGGAGGAGGAAGCGGAGTCGGAGGAGGCGGCGGAGGCGGGGGTCATGGGCTGGGCGCGGTGCCTGAACAGCTGCTCGGGGCCCAGGGGCGAGCGGCTCTGCTGGAAGGAGGCGGCAGAGGGAGCAGCCGCCGGGCCAGCAGCGGACGAGGGCTGGATCGTGATGGCGGTCGCCATGGCGGAGGAGGGCATCCGCGGTCTGATATGCGGGACGCGATATCAGGGACGGACGACGACGATTATGTCACGTATCAACGTGCACTGGATCGTGCGTTCCGGGGCGATATGCTGGAGATGCCTCGCAGCGTGGGCAGGGCTCCAGGCCGGTCAATGGCTGGGGAAGAGAGCCGTGAGGCTGGACGATATCGATTATCGAGCTGCACCGTGGCCGGGGATGCTTATCGACAGCGCCTCCGCCGGGCTCACTCAAGGACAGTGACGATTACTCCAGGCAAGGCTTGCCGTCACGTAAGTCTATCAGCGACTCTCGCTAGCGGGACCGGGGAGGGGGGGGGGGAGATAATATTGATATGACAGTCGATTCGATAACGAGTGGTGATATGAAAATGATATCTATCTATCGGATTCAGGCGTTGGCGAGCGACTGCAGCAGGATCAGATACGCGATCGATCGTGCCGTCATTCCTGTACAGCTCCGATGTGCTCGGGCACGCGACAGCGGGTGTCTGCCTTCGTTTGTTCTTCTGACGGCGCTCTCTGGCTATCCACGAAGACGATGCTGAAGCAAGACCTTCGACGGGAGTGTGAAAGGCATGAAAACACGTCGGGCGGATCGTTCAGAAGAGACGGCGTTCCGGCTCTCTCCATGATCGTCTGGGACGGCGGGTTTCCAAACGTAACAGAATTCGTGCCTTCCGCCCGCGCGGCCTCTCCTGCGCCGCCGAGCCCAGGAACCGCCCCGTGCAAGATAAGCATCGCGCCCCTGATTGGCCCGCCGCCCCCCAGGCTCCCGGCCGCGCGGGTCGCCGCCGGGGATTACGTACTGCGAATCCCGGAGCGCGGATCCCCCCTCTTATGTCAGCGCGCCGTGTGCCCGCGGTGAAGTGGTCAGTGACCCTCACAACGGCCTGTTGTCGTTGGTGGAGAGAGTCTGGCGCTTCTTCTCACGACGTCAGACGGTCCTCTGAAGCAAAACCCCCCGAAAAAGCGATACAAAACGAGGTATACACCGTGTTGAGGCTCACGAGGCCATCCGACCAATCAGCGTGCTGCGATAACACCCTTTAGGGAGCCAATCAGACACGCGCCTTTCGCCCGGATCCGGTTAGGCGCGCTGCACGCCTCCCGAAGCGCACCGACGAGGCCCACTCCTGTCCCCGCTGGACGCTAGGCCCCGCCGAGCTTAGCGCGCAGCTGCAGCGGCGGTCTTGATTGTGATTGGCTCCGGGCGGCAACGTTGGACATCCGCCCTGAGATGCTGGGCATCGATGCGGCGGTGGAGTCTCTCCGCCTGGCACCTGCTGCCTGGCGCACGCCCTCGATCATCGATGCACGCGCGGCCATTGCCTGTTTAGTATATATACCCTTGTAATCCAACCTGTGCTTCATCTGGGGTATGGAAGGCGGGGTGATAAAAACGCCTAGTAATAAATAAGAATTATACCCGGTAAGGAAACTGGGCTTGTGCCCAGGTCGAGCTAACCGGAAGCCCAGAAGAAATCATACTATCAAGTCCGAACCTGCGCGACGTACAAAAGTATATGAGATCAAGACAGGTAAAGAGGTTGATGTTTCACGTTCCACGAAAGATCACCCGACATCATGCATCATGTATCATTCTATGTAACCATCAGCACCCGACATGGATGATCCTGGAGTCGTCGTGTTCCCTTCAGCCTCAGTCCAAGGTACGAGGGCTATCCGTCGACCCAGAAAACATCTGATATCCTGGTCTCAGGAGGATTTGCTGTATCCGACTGTCTCCAGCCATGTGTGTCGAAGATCCGGAGTCCTGACCCTTTCTTGCCACTGGCCCGGTTCAACAACTCGGTCGACCAATTATCTGACCCAAGGGCCGGGAATCTACAGTACAGACAATATGGCAATAATTCACATCATATGACCTGCAGAAGCCGCATTATTGATATATCAGATAAAAGGCTCCCACTTGTGCAGGACTAGTTACTTAGTCATTGATAATATTATCGAGAGGACACTGGAATAATAAGAGAACAGCACAGCATTACACCAATCAATGATAGCAAGCAAAAGAGGCAGACAGATCACGAACCCTGATTGGGGAATTTGGTAGAATTGTCATAGTTATTATTCTAATTGGACAAACACCTGCTGTACCTAGATAGTGCATACGCACAGCGATAAAGATACGACGGATATGATTACTAGTTGAACATTCCACACAAGGCTTGTTTTCTGTTTTCAGGTTTATCTCTGTTATTTATCATTTATCGTAATCCCGTTGACCGCAGTGACTACCCCGTCATAAACCAGTGGCCGCTTACAGAAGCTGGAGTCATGGCCAAGTTCACACTATTCAAAGCATCCGTACGAAAGACCACCAGCAGGCACAAGCAAGCCAACCGATTCTCGGAGTATCACATTTTTCCGTTTATGTATCGATCTACATACATCATCATAAAAAACCCACTCGACCCCGGCCACACTTGTTTCAGACATGGCCTTAGAGCTGCAAGATTTTTCATCAAATTGTAGCCCCCGCATCTTCCAGCAGAAGCTACAGAATAATAAAGGGAAGTGACAGGTAAATGACCCTTTGCTTTTGAATTCAACTCGCCGCCGTGAACGCCAATCATGGTGTCTGAAAGTAACCACAGGGGAAGGGACAAATGAAAAGAAATCCAGGAGAACAGGGGAAAGAAATATGAAAACGGGATATATGCAGTGTCTATAAGGGTGGGAAATGGTATCAGAAATGGTGAAGAGTCATTTCTGTGGGCGTGATTCAGACGTCGGTTTAGACCAACAGGACACTGTGAGAATGTCGAGTCAGCAGTGATGCGAGAACACAACGTGACCATTCAATTAATAGGAAAGGCCACTCACGCATTGACGCAGCCGTCGTTCTCGGGGTTGTTCGTAATCTGGGCCCACTTGCCCCAGACCACCTTTCCACCCGCCGTGACAAGCCCCAGCTCCGACACGTTGACCTCGATGATGGTACCCTTGGTCAGGACTCCGAGAGCCGTGTACATCGGACTCTGCGGGTTCTTCTTCACGGAGAGGATGGGCAGCTGGACGGTGACACCGAGCTCGGGATGCTGTTGTGCATGCCATTAGCATATCGCATGTGTATAGATCCATACTCAAAGGCGGCTTACAGTGACATTGGCCTTCTTGTACCGCAGACCCATGGGCCGGATGAACCGCTCGTACTTGACCGGTCGGCGGGTGAAGTCGTTCCCGACGAAGGTCGGCTTCGTGATCATGCGCTTCCACGACTTCTTGGACGTCTTCTTGCCCGTCTTGACCACCTTGAACATCTCCTCCTCGCTGATACCTCTGACCTTGGGCAGCGGCACGGAGAACTTGGCCGCCTTCTCGGCGCGCTTGTCCTTGATCGCGCTGGACAGCGCCTTGGCGTTGGTCGCCTGCGAACGGTCGAGCAGGTAGTTGGGGAGCGGGGTGGACGAAGGCTCCTTGGGCGCCGAGGACTTGACATTCTTCTCCTCCTGCGCCTTGATGCGCTTCCTCATCTGGATCTTCTCCGCATGGCGCTTCTGGTGGTAGAGCTTGGCCCGCAGGCCGCGCAGGTTCTGCGCATTCTGAGACTGCTTGTGGAATTCACGGGCCTCGCGCTTGCGGATGCGCTCCTCGTGGTCGAGGCTGTAAAGCGTCAGACATGTTGGACCAGGCAAATCACCAAACTAGCTAAATAGTATGGCCGTGACATACCGCTTCCCGTGCTGCTTTTGCCAGCGCTCGATGTACCTGCATGGCGTCAGTCTGGTGACGATAAGAAAGCGGAGATTGATGCTGTGACGAACTCGTTCTGAGGCTGTAATGGTTCATGGGTCGTCAGCACTGGTCATCCTGCACGCGCACAAAAACTGAATAAACTCACCATGATGAACGAAATACACTGTTGGCACTGGAAAAAGGGAAAAGGGGCAGTCGACCAGCGTGTCCGTCGAGACGGCGATGCTGTAGCCAGAAAAATCGTTGCTGCGGGAGAAGTCTTGGCATCGATAAAGTCACGTGGGTGATATCTCCGCAGATGCTCACGGACTGGCGGGGTTGTAACGGGGCTTTGGATCTTTGCTTTGCTTTCCTTCTTCGTTGCTATTGCTTGCTAGTTTTAATCACGCTCTCCAATTGATAATTTGTGTCAACACTCAAAATCTGTATCTAAACTCGAGAAGACAGACAGGATTGGCATCCATTGTCGTTTTCACGTGACTTGTATTCCGGCAGACGAAGCGGCCACTGGCGCCACTCGATTTTCTCCACGCCGGAAGTCCAGACAAGAGACCGCGATACCAGTCTCCTAAGAGCACTCCGCTTCTACGTCGCCAATTCTCTTCTCTTCACCTCAATCCGATCCCGTCCAGATACGGAAAGAGTTCAGCGACCATGTTCTCCCGATCCGCTCCGCGGAGCGTCTTCGGCCTACGATGGACGGCTCCAAACCAGATCCCATCTTTCACCTCGAAACTCCCCCAACGAGCATGCCTCCATCAGACCGCGACGGCCGCATCTCAAGGCCAATTGCAATCGAACGCCCCGGGGGCATCATCGACATCAGCATCACTTCTCAAGCGTTACCCTCGCGGGCAAGCCGAGCCAATCCAGCAACCACGATTTGACATACCCGTGTCATCCTCCTCCTCCGATTCCTCTTCTTCCTCCGAACAACAGACATTCGTCCCACAGACGAGAAACCATGTTCCCCCCTCCAAGCTCCCCATCCCACCGACCTTCTCCTCGCCCCTCAAAATCACCAAGTCCCTGGCGCGGATGCTGCCCTACCTGACGACCCAACCGCCCTGGTACATCTCCGCGCACCTGCACGCGCGGCCCTACCTCCTCACGGAAGGCGACCACCTGCGCCTCCCCTTCCTCATGCCAAAGGTGAAGCCCGGCGACATCCTGCGGTTCAACCGGGCGACGGTGATCGGTTCGCGCGACTTCACGCTCAAGGGGACGCCCTACATCGACGAGCGCATGTTCGAGTGCCGCGTGCGGGTGCTCGGGGTGGACGCGGAGCCGATGCGCATCAAGGAGAAGACGAAGAGGAGGCAGCGGCACGTGCGGCATATCAAGAGCAAGCACCGCTACACGCTGATGCGGGTCATGGAGCTGCGGGTCAAGAGTCTGGAGGAGTTGCTGGAGGAGGGGGCGGAGATTATCGAGGATGGCGCGGAGGGTGCCAATGAGAGGGTGGAGAAGAAGTCTTGATTGAGCAGAAACAAAAACAAAGGAAGAAAAGGAAGGGTTAAGGATGATTGGGGAGGAACCTGTCCGATTCGAACCTGACTTCTGATTTTATGTTAAGATGTCCCGAGGGGAGATATACTTCCACGGCACTCCTGCCCTATGTACAGATAGTTTCATTATCGTCACCATTGTCAAAGGTGTATTTCTATTCATCTCTGATATCTCGATACGAGTATGTTTGCAATGAAAGCCATCAAAAATGGTATAGTATGACTTCCTGTCTACGGAATACACTAAACCTAAGCAAAACGCCATGGTACTCGTTTTCAACCTAGAAGACTAGGTAAAAAGCTTCTACTCTTCTACTTTCTAGAGCATATGAAAACCCTAAGTGAGTCTGCATACATTGGTATATATCGACAACATAAAACATCTCACAGCTAACACGCATTTTCATTTACGCGGATAGATGATAAACAGAGACATACACCAACATACACACAACAAAACTGGCATCTGGATATCAAGTAAGAAGTAGAGCCATGATCTTCAATGCAGATATGAAACTTCGCCTGAGCCAAAGCAACAAACAACCACATTTCATCCCGTTTCTATGTATGCATGGAGCACATTCATACTCCGTATTATTATTTCTGTGTTGTTTGTCCCTTTCTTCATTCCTTTCATTCATTCATTCCTTTCTCCCCAAAACACCCGAAACTCCATTGCTAATAATCAGGTATCAATATCAATATCATGATAAAGCTTCCCAAAAAGTGGAAAAGTTGGGATTCTTCCTCAAAACGGAAGAGCGAAAAAAGTACATGTTTATTTTACTCGGTAAAGTTCCGCAACTTGGTCAGCTCGTCCAGGAGCTCCTGCAGCTCGGCGTCGGAGATCTTGTTCTGCAGGCTGGGAATGAGGGATTTGGCTTCCTCCGCGCTGTCGCAGCATAGGCTGCCTGTTTGCGAGTTAGTATTATATATTATGGGTATGCATACGTATGTCGGTGGTGGTATGCTAATTAAACATACCCAACTGCGACCTCTCGAACATCTCCAGCTCCGTGTGCGAGTTGAGAAGCCGCTCCACGGCGCGGATGTTCTCCTCGTCCTTGAACCGCGCGAACACCTCCAGGTAGTCGAGCGTCTTGGTCAAATTCCTGCCCCAGCAGTTAACATCATCATCACCTCTCGTAGCCCAGTAAAAAGAAGTTCGAGAAGGGCAGGACGTACTCTGGCTCCTCATACTTCCTCCCGTTCCGCCGCTTGTTCTCGAGCACCTTGTTGATGACGAGCCGCGCCTCGGACAGCGAGAGCGTGTGCGTGTTCTGGTCTGGGCCAAGCTTGAGCGTCGAGGAGGCTTCGAGCTCGCCCTGGGGCACGACGCGCTTGCGGTGCGTCGGGGGCGGAAGTTTCATTTCAGAACTCATCTCGTTTGATGTCTTTCCGTCTGCTGGCTTGTGCGAGGCTGGTCTTCTTCAACGGGTGCGAAGGAGAGTATTGATATGGCTCGCGCAAAGACAGAAAGAGACGAGCAGGGAAGAGTAGCAGTCTTGTTGTCGCACGATGCAGCGTGATGTTCTGGAAGAGTCGCCAGGCGGCCGCTTGAGCGGCAAAGTCCCGCGTCGGCGATGGAGAGATGCCTCCGGGCTTGGCGCCCCGGAGTCGGGCCGAGTCTGATCGGGATCCGGGCTGGTGGTATCGACAAGACCCCAAGCACGACCACGGCCATATAATAATACATGCATTGCAAGGTATTAAAGATATGGTCCTCTGCTTACTTGGAATGATCTACAGTATGGACAGTTGGACAGTCAAGCCAAATGAAAGGGGACGTTTCCATTCACAGGGTATCAAATTTTCAATTTTCTATACCATACTCCTCTCCAGTATCCTCAATGTCCTTCCAACGCCATTTTTCTATATGAAATGATGGATCATGGCATCACAAAACGTCTTCATACCTTCCTGAAAGCCACTTCTTTTGGCAAACGGAAGCTTGCACAGAACATCTGCTTCTTCGGGCTCACCAACCGGACATTATAGATCTCCAGCTCCAATTCCTGATTGCCCAGGCCGCCCACTCTATCCTCGGGCGTGACGGTGAAGCCGATCCGCTCCGAGATCCGCTTGCAGATGTCGATGTGATCGTCGAGCTCGTTGTCCGAGTTGCCCGAGAAGCAGTAGACATGGATCATCGGCAGGCGCCGGGACGTGTGAGGCGCAAATAGCAACTCGTGCCCGGCGTACAGGCCGACAAACGCGTCGAGGAATTCAATTGCCGTGGCAGGGAGGTTCATGACGTAGTGGTCGGGGGTGGACGGGCGGACATATCTCTTTGCCCCAGGGATAGGGGCAGAGTCAGGTGCAGACGCAGCGCCATCCTCGGCCTTCTTCTCACTACGTTTTGCTTTTGCCTTCGGCTCGATGGTGACCACGACTGGCTCCGACTCGAGCAGCTCCTTGGCAGACCTCCGGATGAAATCCCTGCCGTCGAGGTTGAACGCGGTGACAAACTGCTCGACCTTGTTCCTCTTGATCGCATCCAACATGACCTCCCAGCCGTGCGGATTGAGGTCGTTAGCCCAGACGAAGATCCGCTTCCTGCCTGCGGGGATGGCGAAGGGACCGACGCCCGCCATGACGTCGCAGACCATCTCGCCATCCTTGAACTTCTCCACCAGCCGGCGGTGCTCCGTGTCCAGACGGCTGTTCCAGTACACACGCGAGTAGTCGAAGCGGAACTCGCAGTCCTGCTCGTGCACGATGACGTTCATGTCGTTGTCCCCGGCCAGGAGCTCGTACGGGAAGGTGCGGAATTCGCTGTGCGAACCCACCTCCTCCGTCTTTCGGATCACCGTGCGGATATTTTTGTTCTTGTCTAATAATATCTCGGCGATGAGGTGCTTGTACGGCAGAAATTGATCCCGCAGGTTCAAGTGCACTGCGCAGTTAGTATGTTTTAACCGACGATAAATGGATGGAAAACTTACGAACATGTCCGACTTGCGTGAAACCAACAGGAGTCTCCTTGAGTTCCTCGTCTTCCGGTAGAATAGCCTTAATTATATCCTCTGAACCCCGTAAGTACTAGCCCGGAAACAACATAAGGGCGCAATCACCCATACCATAATTCCAGTAATTGTAATCAAGCTCCAGATCATAAGGCCCCAGTCCAACAGTCCCCTTCTGCACCAGCTCAGTTATCTTCGGCGACCACGTCGTAGAATCTATCCAAGCCAGTCAGTCAACTTCTTCGGCTCACAAAAGCCAAAGGAATGGGCGAAGACCGTATGACACCCACCATCATATTTAATATCCTCTCTCAGCAAAAGACACTTCTTCAGCAGATCGCTCTTCTCCACCGCCTCTCCCGGCTTCTTCCACGCCTGCACCGTCTTCTCCTGCGGACTCCGGATGGGGCTCTGTCTCGGCACCGCAAGGAGGTCACGACTTTTAAGCAGCTCGCTCCGGATCGGGGCGATGTTAGTGTTCTCGAACACGGTCGCCGCGGTGAGAGGCACCGTCTTGCGGAAGAACGAGCGATCGAGAACGCGCATCGCGCGGTTCACGGGTGGGCGAAACATCGCCGGCAGCTCGCTCTCGACTGGCTGGGACAGTTCGACTTGTGAGGTCATTGAGGAATAGCCCGTACCACAGGTCTCTGAGATCAAGTGTAATCGTAGCAATGGAGAATACAGATTATTAAGCGCGTCGCTCCGTGTCCATTTGGGATATTATTCGCAGGACCTTTTTTATCCTCTATGGCTTCCGTCGATACGCAATTTGCAGCGCTTCGGATAATTTATAGTCACGTGTCGTCATGTTGCGGGGCGATAAGATAAGGCTGGTGGCACACATACTGATTCGGAAGACCAGAACCAGCACTATGATACAAGCAATTGACCATACGATTCTTCGTAGGAGACCAGGTAATAAAACTATCTCTAGGCTAGCAAAACCCACCGGTTGCAGGGGTGCGGTAATTAGCAATATCTCCTAACAGACCAAGAAGGGTTTTCGTAGCACCCCTCAGGGGGTTGGGTTTCGAAAGAGAATAAGGGATTTCCTGGCATGTTTCATGTATTTGCCTACCTATTTACTACTTCTTTCTCCGTCGACCAGAACTTTGAAATGAATTGTAGGTCGACATCCTTTATAGTAACCGAGCATACATACGAGTTGCCCCCCCCCCCCCCAATCAATATGTGTGTGAGCTTTTTGGACCTCTCTTGGGATTCAACTTTCCAGGATCTTTTCACTTGAGACTCCATAACAATTCCAATATTTGTAGTTTTGCTTGTCGAGCTTCCAGAATTGAATCACTTCAGGTTCGTACCAGGCGTCAATTTAACTGAACGTGATATGGACTAATTCCAACCGTGGCAAAGTGCGTTCAGAACACCAATCAAGCCCGAAAAAATCGATGGGCAATGCATCATAACAAGAACCCCGAGAAATCTTCATACGAAAAAAAAATTTGAATACAAAAATAGGTTAGAAAACTGCAGAAGGTACGAAATTGAATCGGTATACTCCCGTAGTCAGAGAACGAGGCTAGTGGCCGCAACAGCATGATGTCCAAACCATAACATGAAGACTTAATACAGAAAACAATCTAGAGGGGAAAACTTACCGTACACACAGCACATATGCACAGGGGTATCTCAAGCCAACGCCGTACAGACCTCAAAATGCCGCCCAGATCCAAGCCAAAAATCAAACCGATGATCGCTGACATTCCTTCAGCCCATCAATCACGGCCCTATCCATCTCCCTCTGAGCCTCCAGCCCCTTAATCCTCTCATTCAACTCCTTGATCTGTTCTTCCTTCTTCTTCAGCGCCAGTCGTGTTATATCTCTTCCTCGAACAATCCCCTGCGTCCTTAGCTCGTGTCTGTTCAGCAACGCGACAAGCTCGTCCTTTGCCTTTCTGGGGAGCACAACGTCGTGGCGGTCAAGGAGTGCCAGCGCCGTGGTGGCAAGTTCGGAATTATCCGAGTGGGAGTGCGCGGAAAGGACGTTGGTGTATCTGCTGGGGGTAGGTGTCTTTGATATCTCCACGGATGAAGGGGGGAAGGAGTCCATCTGCGAGGAGTGTCGAGATGATGGGGTAAGGAGAGGAGTTCTCTGGGACGCAGCTCTGGGAGTGGCCTGAGCTGCTGCGGCGCCATCGTTATCCTCTATTTCCTCAAGTTTCCTCTTGCGCGACGAAGTGATTGTGGCCGCCCTGGGTGTCTTTCGAGGCGTCTCTGGGCAGAAGTTGGGTTGCGGCGGCGGTGGTGGTGGGCGGTCCAACAGCTGCTCCACCTCGTCGTCTAAATCATCATCCCAGCCAAACGAGTCTTCGTCACCTGATATCGTCTTGGAAGACCTCTGACTCTTCGAAGGACTTTCCACGTCGTCCTCCAGCGCATCGCGGTAGCGTCCTCCCCTGCCAGTCGCCGGTGTAAGGAGTCCATTCCCCGTCAGGACTGTCTTTGAAGGCGTCTTAGGCGTCTTGGGCGTCTTATCCGACTCCGGCTCCGATCGTGCGTTCGAAAGGACGATGAACTTCTCACGGGCCTCAGCTTCTTCAGCCCACAAGAAGAAATTACAGCGTTCATTCTGAGGTTTCTGGCAGGTATAAACTGCTTGCTCCGTCAGTATCGACAGTAACGTCATCTGCCAGATCCACTTACACCATTTCCCTTGGTTTACACCTTGCTTTTTGGTCTCAAAAAAGGCTGCGGGCAGGCGAGGATCACAGTTGCAGTGCCAGATGCCATTGATAAAGCGCCCGCGCAACGGCACCGCCCTCCGGGGAGAGTCGGTCATCCGGCGCCTTTTATTCTGGGACATCACGTAGAGGCGATGGATGATCTCATGGTCATGGTGGATGCCGCATGCCTAGCTAGTACTTTCGTCTTGGAGTCCGCCGGTGGAGTGTCGCTATGGAAACGGCATGTGGCGGCTTGACGGTCCCGGCGGGTTGGGCGGGACCCGCGTGGGGGAGTCCCGCCTGGCGGAGCAGACGTCCGGTAATCCCTTACTCAACTTACGATAGTTTCAGCCGTTCGCTGTCGCAGTACCTTTGATGAATTTTGGACGCAGGAACGGCTGCAAGATTTGATACTCCCAGATCCCAGAGATTATGTCATTCTTTGATATGAATGTGTCTGTTTGCAATGCGCCCCTCGCAGCTTAAAGAACTATGAATTCCCAGAAGAGGGACTGCACCATAAATGATCTGTACTACTCCTTACTGTGCTATTTTTACTCATTCCAAGACTACTCTGCACACAAGACATAGTGACCATGCTCTCATTCCCTTTTCCAGAAAGATGATATCACTGTTCGCTTCCAGCCTCCATCCACCTCGAAGTGACGCAACGCCGCTCGACCTACAACATCCCCCCGCAAGGGCCCCCTATCTGATTCTTGGGGGAGAGGCAGGAACTCCGGGGATTGAGAATCTCTAGTGTTGAATCTTTAGGCACACTCACTGGTATACGGAGTTCCGAATGGCCAGGAAGACAGTAGTAGCGACCTCGGGAGTCAAAGGGGATATGTCCCCTAGCCTCCCTGATTCTGATTCTGTTTCTGTTTCTGTTCCCTCCACTCCCTCAGCACTTCCAGCATCCCCTGATTTTTATTAAACTCCGCCAGGCGAAAAGCGTCATTAATCCCCCAGCAGTCCCGGATAGTCGGATCCGCCCCTCGCTCAAGCAGGAATCTGACCACCTCCGCCCCTCCCTTCCCTTCTTCCCACATTGCCGCGTAGCAAATCGGCGGGCCCCAACGATCTGGTAACTTGACCCCCTCCTCCGTATCCATCTGATTGACATCCAGCCCGAGCCCGTCCACGAGATATCTCACCATCTCCATCCGCTCCTTGAGGTCGTTCTTACTGCAGTGCGCCGCATTCCTAACGGCCCGATGCAGCGTCCTCCTGCCCAGCCTTGCACCCCGCTCATGTAGAAGTTGGAAAGTACTCACCGTCCCAAAGGCAGCAGCGCTCTCCAGCAGCGGCGGTCGCTTGAACGGGTCCGGGTCCAGGTCCTCCACCGCTGAGGCCCCGTGCTCCAGACACCAGCGCACCAACGCTTCGTCGCCGCAAATAAAGTCCAGAAGGCGTTGACCGGGGCCGCCATGGTCGGGCTGGCGCCGGTTCAGGTCCCAGCCGTGTGAAACGAGGACAGAGAGAAGCTCTATAGAGGGAGAGACGGCGACTGTGAGGGGAGTGAGGGTGTCCAGGCCTGGGGCCTTTTCTTGGGAGAGGAGGTATTCGACCATGGAAGCGGAGCCGTGGTACACTGCGCTCCGGAGGGCCTGGGAAAGGAGGGAGCGGTACTCGTCGGGCGAGGAGGCGGAGGCGAAGCGGAGGCGAGGCGGAGGGCGCGGGACACTTCGTCGATGGAGCTTTTTCTGAGGATGGTAGTGAAGATGGCGCGGCGGGAACAAGAAGGGGGCTTCTGAAATCCTGTGCTGGTCGATGATGAGTTGTTCTGAGTCATAGTGTTCGGCGTCACTGCATCCGGGCAGAACTGTTGTATGTACACAGTAAACGCAAGTCGCAAACAACACAACCAATATACTGTACCGTCTCTAGACACTGTATATCTGAGCAGAATATAAAATCCAGTATTTTGGCCAATCGGCGCATGCGGAGGCCTAGGCAGTCAGCATTCCGCCTCAATCCTGAGCCAATCAGCAGGCACAGAAGCCCTGGATCTCAGCTTGCCCAAGTCTACCTATTAAGCCTAAGCGGTCAGACAAATCCACATATCCATATTCATCGCACTGGGAGAGATGGTATACAAGTAGTTATATATATAAAAAATAGCTTACACGCTACCTCGGTAGATCGATCCATGTCCCCAGAATAAGGTCAAAGTATAAAGTAAGGCGGCCGAGGCGATCTACCTGAAACCAAGGAACACAGCCGTCCCGGGACCCAGGTTAGAGTTTAGGGCCACCATTTACCTTTTGCGGACGCGGGCCGTTCTGTGGGGTGGACTCGAGATTCTTCACGGTGAACCGTGTATCTGTATCTGAATAAAAATCCTCTCCAGATTCCAACCGATAGACCGCATCAGGCCACTCCAACATTCTCCCGCTGAGCCTTGGGAGGTCTAGACAGGCCAGTATTACCTTGGTATATAATAAATAGCCTTTGTAGTCATCTCACTTATCCAACTCCATCTCTGTTTTATTTTCTTGTCTCCTGCTGTGCACATACGTTGTTCGACTTGGCCACCGACCAACCTAGGTTTATCCAGCATCCGTCTTGCGAGATGGGATAGGGTTCCATGTGCTCAGCTGCCTCGTATTAGGTTCAAGGATCACCCGTGCGGATATCTATCTGCGCTGTTTCTGATACCTTGAAGATACCGGCGAAGAGCATAGTTGTACTGTCATCATCTTGAACGTCCTGCCTCAATCGCAATATGAGGAGGGCGAGTTTCAAGTCACTCAAGTCGTCAGAGAGCAGCCGAATAAAATGACAATGGGTGGAGACACTCGCCATTGTGGAAAGTTGAAGAGCGAGCGCAACGTATACCTTTGCAGCGTAGCATTAATGCATATTGTTTCAGACAGCGTGAGCTCGACGCTGCAAACAGGAGCAGGGTCAGGTAGCAGCTCTCATTAATGAACGAATAGCTGAGGCCAGCCGCCAAAATTCGTTCCCGCCAGATTCGTACTTGCAAACGGTAATACGGTGGGCAAAGGTTTCCTAAGAAGATCAATTCTCCAATTGCCTATCACTTCGAAGAGACAAAGGAAAATACATTACACCAAAAGAACGTAGCACGTAGAACGTGGAACGTCGAACAAGAAGCAACAAACCAGAGGTGGGGAATCAAGGTTGATCATCACGCCAACTCCAGCTTCAGTAAAATGCAAGAATTCATATACAACACATGAAAATCATGCCGCACGCTTGGACGCTGTCAAGAGGCGAAAAGGCCGACCAAACTCATTATGCGCCAAGAGGAGAAAAATGTGGTCTTCACAGAGATCATCAAGATCCAAATCAACAAAATGCAAGTAATAAATGCTCCAAGGAACCCCATACGACGCCGAACGCTAAGGAATCTCACTCAGAACCAAAAACGCCCACACCAAAAACAAAAAGGAAAATAGAGCTGTCATTATGCAAAAGGAAAAATTAACGAGCGTTTTCTTCTTCCAAAGCTGCTTTGATCTTTGAAAAAAAGCCCGCTGGCCATGCTGCCAACTCCTCATCTTTGGGAATGCCCCGGACCCGACAGTGATTCACCACATTGGTTAGGATCCGGCTGAGCATCTCCTGAGTGACAGGCACGGTGCCTTCCAGCTGCGCCTCAGGGTACAGGAACGGATCTCGCTGGCTGAGCAGCTCCTCCACAGTCGGGCGGAGCGTCTGATCACGTTGCAGACACCGCTTCATCGTGCGGATGAGCCCAGGAGGAACTGCGACGCCGCCGACACCATATGCTGGAAACTCGATCTGAACTTTGGGGTTCGGAATCGCCATAATCCGCTCGTAGTACTTGGCAATTCGGGCAAACGGCGGTTGGCCATACACCATCTTGTAAAGGATGCAGCCAAGACTCCAGACATCACTTGGCTTACCAAGCTTCATGAGTTTACCCATACTTGCTGGCAGACCAATTGCAGCATTGGAGTCAATCAGGGCCTCTGGAGACATATAATTAGGCGTTCCCACTTGCTGTTCTCGATGCACATTGACGGTGTTGTCCTGGATTGCATTGGCGATCCCAAAGTCAATCAGTTTGAGTCTGCCCTGAACAAGAAGGAAGTTTGCGGGCTTCAAGTCCGAATGGACGATGTTGAAGTTGTGAACAGCTTGAACGCACTCGAGCATCTCCTTCCAGTAATATCGAGTGAAGCTCACGTCGAATACAGCGTCTTCGGCATTCAGGCGATATGTGAGGATCTTCTCCAGATCTGATTCGCCAATCTCCATGAGGACACTGAGGGTGTTTTTTTCCGAGTTGATTTCCCAATCGAAAAGCCGGACGACTCTATCCACATTTTCGAGTTTCTTCAGGAGCTCGATTTCTCCCTTGTAGCCAGCAAGAGTTAGGGGGTCAACGTCCTCAAGGTTCACTCTCTTCAAGGCAAAGATCTTGTAGTTCTCAGCCATCACACGGTACACCCTTGAGCTTCCGCCTCGACCGATACAGTCCAGGCGGGTGAACGGCTTGTGGTTAACCGAGATCTGGCTTCGTTTCTTACGGGACTGAGATGCCGTTGCTGCGCCTCCCGTAGCCGTAGCAGTTTCGAGTACTGACATCTTGGGCGGTGGCGGAGCAGCTCTCCGAGGTGTATTGCTGCTTCGAGTAGCCAGCGGATGTCTTGGTGAGCCGGGTTCCGGGGCCTTATCGGCATCCTTTTTGTCGTCGTCATATACTACCGAGAATTTCTCGGGTCTATCCAAAATACTAAGTCCTTGCGATTTGACGCGCTTGAATGTCGGCGGTGGATCGTTTTCCTGCCCTTCCGTCTGATGTACAAGTTTCACGGAAGGAACCTTGAACACAAGCTGCTCCTTCGCGGCTGACGACTTAGACGACGCCTCCGAACCTGTTCCCGGGGTCGATTTCGACCGCGACCCGTATGACTTTGGTGAAGAAGGTCTCGAGAATGGTCCATCATCACTGCCAGCAGCGCCTGATGAACCGGGCTCTCCATCTGGAGGCTGAGGACTAGGATCTACCCACGTTAACTTGGGCGATGTAGAGGCTCTCTTGTTGTCAGAGTTGGCAGGATTCGCGTTCGGGTCCTCATTTGGTTCTCTAGGGCTGTCATTGGGCTTTTCATCCAAAGGCCCATTGTTTTCCTCGCTTTGCCTCCGCAGCACGCCTCTCCTTGCTGGACCATTCAAAAAAGAGCCAGTGAGTCGTCCGACTCTCTTCACACGCAGAGAACTGTGGATGCCAAATTCCTCTCCATTGCGTGTACGGAGCACGCTGGCAGTACCTAGACGTGGAGCTTGCTCGTCCTCGAAGCGCGGCTTCCTCTCATCTCCGGAATAGTGAGTACTATTGTGATCCTCAGCAGGATTCCGTTCCGCTGATTTCCTCTGGCTCGGTGATACCGACTCAGGGGAGCGGGTGTGACTCCGAGATCCGGTGATGCGGACGCTGCGCAGCCGTGGGGCTGGGGTGATAAAATCGTTGGAACTGTCCCGCGCATTGGATTCCGCGCCTTCGCTGTTGGAAAGAAGAGAGCCATCCCTCTTCAATGACGTACGTGCAGACCCCACACGGACCACTCGAGGGGCTGGACTTCCAGTGGATTGTTCATTAGGTGAAGCGATTCGAACTTGTCGTTCCAGCCTGCCAGAAGACGGCTGCGAGCCTTCTCCCTCGCCAGACAACCCCTTGGAATAGGACTCACGGCGGGGAGAAGTATCCAGATCCAATGCATCTTCCCCCAGCAGTGCCTTAACAGAGGCACTAAACTTTGGTTCTGGGACATCTTCGTCTGAACTGTCGCCTTCCACAAACCGCCTGGACGTTGAAAAAGCTTCATTATTCGAGGCTGGATTATTCGAGAGTGGCGAGCCGCGCCTGGAAAGCGACCGTGAAAGCGTCGGTCGGGACATCTGCAGGGACGACGACCGACGATAAACGCTGCTGCTGTAAGTTGGTGGAAGAGGGGTTGGGGAAGCCGGAGTCGCCATAGTATCATCCACCGCGCGCGGATCAGCGCATCAACGTCGACGCCCCCAGGAGAGAGCAGCGGGGGTCGGTGTCCTGCCGTTCAATGCCTCGAGGGCTCATCCAAGGCGAAGACACGAGGTTGCGACGGTCTGGCATCCTAGCGCGAGTATCAGTCACGTGAACAACGGTCACAACAGACCACAACAGACGTCTCCACAGCAACAGCTTAGTCAGTACGGCTGCTTAGTCATCCGGGGCGCTCCCGCCCCCTTGCCCAATGGGGAAACCCCGGCAACGGGTCGGCCCGTGGGCTTCTTCAGCGACTTCAGCTGTTCTGCAGCCATTGTCACGACGACCTCGTTGGGTTTGGATTCTGTTAAGTCTCACCTCCGGGCCGTCAGGTCAAGCAAACAATGCAAAAAGGAGCGATCGAAAAGCTCGAGGCTGTACTCGGAGGCTCTCCCTCTCCGACTCGCGTCATGCGAGGCTGAGCTCGCGTTGATTTCAGATGGTTGGGTCAGGACATCAGCTTCCCCGTCCGGGAGCGTCGGCATCTCTGGATCCTCCCGCTATCCTTGGGCTGAGTCGGCGTCCACTTGCTGCGGCTATTGACCCTATTAGTGGCCGGGCGTCTCTGCGTCCGGTGCGGATCCTCAGCTGACAAGGCCCTAAGCCTAAGGCTACTCCTTTAGCTAGCGCAGGAACGCCGGATCATGGCTGCGGAAGCGATGGACGGTGCCCAGCTGCCCATAGACCCGGTTCTAGCCAAGAGGGAGACCGAGAGGGATAGGGCCGTCCCCTGCTCCTGAGACCTTGTGAGGCCAGCTTCTACCGAGGACGGAAGTAATCCATGGCTGACATCCCTGTCTAGTGCGCCTGTGGGGAATGTTCTACGAAGTTTTCCAAGGTCCCGCATCATTAGGGCTGAAGATTCAGCTGGTCGGGAAGATTGCATATTCCATGGGTGTCCCGGTACGCCGATTCGGACATGGTCGACACGTTTATAAGTTAAATGTTATGTTTCAATCACAAGGCAAAAATTGTGCATGTCTGGGGAAGATGCATGTGGACCCCTTTCAGTGCTGGCAACCTGAGCCTGTTGCAGAGGATACCACTGGTAACCTTTGAAGGGAATTTCCACGCCCAAGACAGGCTATTGAAAGCATCTAGCTCTGTTGAGCCTGACGCAGAGCTAACAAAAAGCCGGATAAGAGGACAACCAGCTGTTCGGTCAGCCATGCTCGCCGTCGGTAAGATTAACGTGCCGTTAGTCGGTGGAGAATCCGAGAATGACAGTGATCGACGTGGCTCATGCGTCAGTACTGAGGTCCATTCCTATTATTGTTGGCGTGACTTGGATTTGGCAGACCCAACATTGAGAGAGCGATCTCAGCTCGTCCGGTTGTTCCAGACTAATATCACTCCTTTGACCTCGGCTGGTCAAGGAGTCCGCGCTGTGTCTCTACTACGGAGTAAGGCGCTCGCATTCTGGAGCTGCGGCTGTGCAATCATCGTTTCTACTGCAAACTACTGCTCCGTACCATAGATACTGCCGTACAATACCTATCCACTGATACAATGTGATGAGAGCAGCGATCTCGGTTCCGCAGAGCGGTTGCCGCAACTGTCATTAATCACTGCGACATTGACAAGGATTCGAAGATACCATTTCGTATTTTGATTGTTGACCTACGGATACTCAGTATGTCGTTTAAAATAGAAACCAACGGGTCCGTTCTCGAAGGGCCCCGGTCTAACAGTTGTCTAACGGTCATTACCCGTTCGTCTACGGAGTAGGCTCTCCACGATGGAGACAGGATCCACATCGTCTCTTCGCCTTAGTCGACGCTCGAGACTTCTTGGAAGCCCAGGAAACTGCTATCGCTCTTAGCGAGGGTATCCACGATGAGAGCCTTCAGCGGATTAGGAGCTCCTCAGGGGTATATAAACTGTGCTGCTGATTACCCTTCCATCCGCTCGATCAGTCCTTGACATCCTTCTCACCTCAGTCTCTCATTCTGCATTGGCTCATCAAGAGCAGTCGTTCGTTTTACACCGTCGCGAATACATCCGTCATTCTTTTCAGACAGTCTTGTTAATTAATCTTCCTGTCACAATGCGTTCGAAGCTTTTCGTCCTGGCCAGCTTGGCGGCCTGCGCCCTCGCTCTTCCTACCGACCTTTCCCTCGACCGTCGTGCCGTGAACGTCAGCGCCGGCCTCCATGTTGACTTGACTCCTTTCCTCGGCGGTGCTCTTGATCTGAATCTCTTCGTCGGCCTTGGTGCGGAGGGAGCTGCAGCCCTGCAGGGATGTGCCATGGGTGTGAAGCCAAGTCAAATTGACTCCAGCGCGAGGCAGCAGCTTAAGAATTGGCTCAACAGCGCTGCCGCGGTCCACATCGATGCCTCGCTCAAGGCATCTGTGCTTAACTGGTGCAATGGGGATGACTCTGCAATTCTCTCGACTGATCTCCTCGCTGATCTCGGCGTGTATATTCCCGCCGTTGCCCAGATCGCTGCCAAGGGCGGTCTCACCGTTTCGCTTGACGGTATTGTCAAGGGCGTCGAGGCCGCTGTTAGCGCTGTCCTCGATGTCAACGCCAGGGCCTCGCTCTCTGCCTTCCTGAAGACCGCTGTTGACCTCGATGCAAAGGTTAAGGCCGGACTTCACGTTGCTGCAGCTGGAGGTCTCGCTGTCAGCCTGGGAGCGGATGTCAAGGCCGCCCTGGAGGCTTATCTCAACGCCGCCGCCTCTCTTGACGCCAATCTGAAGGCAGCTCTGCAGGCATGGCTCAAGGGCACTATTGGTGGCAGTGTTGTCGCTGCTGGCGACAACTCCGACGATGCCCTTGCGACCGTTTCTGTTGGTTCCGCTATCGCTGCTCGTGTCGACGCCAATGGAGTTCTCAACGCCGCTGCCCAGGCCTCTCTGTCTGCCTTCCTCGAGAGCGACGCTGCTGCTAAGCTCGATGCTGGTATCAAGGCCGCGCTCGAGCTCGCTGCTAAGGGTGGAGTGGCTGCTTCCCTGAGCGCCGATGCCCACGTTGCTCTGTCCCTCTGGCTTGCCAGCGCCGAGTGCTCCCTCACCGCTGAGCTCAAGGGTCTTCTCACGTTCTGGCTCTCAGTCGGTATCGCTGTTCACGACACCGTCACCCTGGCCGCCGACGAAGTCGCCAAGATCACTGCATTCCTCTCCGGTACCGTTGACGCCACCCTCAGCGCCGCTGTCCGTGGTGCTCTCGCCGTCGCTGCTGCTGGATCTAGCGTCGCTGACCTCGCCCTCCACACCATTGCGGAGGTGGCCGGCTTCCTTGGTGGTGTTGGTGTGAACATTGACGCCGACGTCAAGGCCATCCTCACTCACTGGCTGACTGGCTGCACCTGCAGCAACAAGTCTGCTCGCTCCGTCAACCTCCCTGACATCTCCGCCGTTCCCAAGGTCAACGGTCTCCCTGTCTCTGTCCCGGGTCCTCGCGTCCCGGTCGTCTCCCGCTTCTAAGCGGAGCTGAGCTCAGACGGATCCCTTTTTAACGGCGACAAGGACAAATGACACATAGAAAAGGGCGTTGTACTTGTTCTTGACAATATGTGCGCGGCCACGCATCTGTCGGTTAGGTCGATTTTTTTGAGCGGGTGTTTCGTGTATTAATAGGATAGTTTAATACAAATAATCTTACGTACACTAAACTTCGCTGACAGTGCTCCTTTTTTCCTATCAGTATGTGTGTGAAGCAGGTGAATATATTTCTATGAGCTGCACACAGTACCAGTCCTAAGTTGTAAACAAGAATAACAATATAGAGCTTGAGTTCGTATTCTGCAGACCATGTAAGCTGACGGGAAGAGTAGAGGCGCATAATGCTTACGCAACTCAGTGACCTTGGAAGCTACCAGTTGAATGAATATTCCATGGTTAAATTGGATTTACTGTATCCAAGTAAGCCCAGTTGATCCCAGAATGATTATTTATTATTATTATTATCATTCCCTGATAGTTGTTCCGACAGGGGGGACCCTGGCCAATTCCCGTGACTTTGATTTAGATTTCTCCCCCTTGCAAATTATATACAGTACCGCTTCTGACCATCCTTACTCATCATCATTATCACTTCCTGCGCCTTTATCTTTTTTTTTTTTCAACGGGCAGAATAGAAAGAAAGCTGAATTAGGTGGGCGCCTTTTGTGGATGTCTAGAGAGAAAGAGAAAGAGAAGGGGAGGGGAGGGGGAGCTCTTTATTTACTGTACATCTAGCACATACATACAATCCGTACCAGCTTAGCCAGAGATAGCAGATTGCAGATTGCAGATAGCCAGACATTGAAGATTCCCATGAAGTTCGTCGGCCCATGAGTGAGGTGAGGGTGCGGGGTGGCTGAAGTGAAAATGAAATGAAAATGAAAATAATGAAATTCGGTGAGAGGGAGGGAATAAGAATAATCCAATCTAACCCCTGACCGTTTGGGATGCACCGGAACAGGGGATTCAGCTGTAATCATCTATTTACGTACATCTAAGCAAGTAGGTAGCTATGCGCATGGAGAAGTATAAATATACATATATATATATAGAATGAGCAGTGGGTAGTGAAGCGGGTGTTTTGTCCTGCCACTGCATATATATACAGGATGGTCAAAACACATCTTTGAACTTCCAGGCTACGGAATACCTTTTAGGATACCTTATTTGGCTTTTTGCATACCCTAGGGAGCTCTCAATGCACATTGACACTGTTAAAACAGTTGTATTTATAAAGAACACGGGTATTTATTTCCTTTATGATGGATTCGATCAGATCTACATCCCGGATCCGGGCAAAACTGCTACACGCTAGTAAGCGGATGGATGCAGGTCTTCCAGTGCTCTGTCTGGTCCGAGACTGCGATAATGAACATAATACATGTGTTGGAGTCCCACATGATGATCCACTCTTAACGATTTATTTTTCTTCTTTCTGGCCAGATCACCTAAGTACACTCTGAACTGTCTGTTTAGACATAGTTCACAGATTGGAACTAATAATAATAAAAAATCTCCTCGAGTCTCGATAGAACAAAGAGAGGAGAAAGAAGGACTGAAACGCTTCCTTCCGAGTGCCACGTTATGAAAGACTTGGTAGTATTAATAATAATAGATGGCCAATCCTATCCCCTACCCAACAAATTCTTACTACTTCTTCTTGATTGGCACCTACCTAGTTATCCATTTGTTGTTCTCGCTTCTGGCTTCTCACCTTCCGGCTTCTCTGGGGCTGCGTTCGCGCGACGCATGGCCTTCAGCTTCTCTCGAAGCACCTTCTCGCGCAGCTCCGTGGCGGATAACCGCGAGATGGGGTTTGGACGTGGGTTATTATTATTTTTGGTCTGAAAGAAAGAAAGCCACAGCCCCGTGTCAGCCGTCGGAAACATGGAGAGAGAGAGTAACTTATTATATTATATATGGGGAAATAGATGGCAGTACATGGTAAATCTTTTCATCCGAGGTTTCATTTACCCACCTCGTCAGGGTTTACAGTCTTTTCCTGTTCGGGGGCTTTTTTGTCGTCATCTTTCGAGTCTCGACGTTCCGGTTCTGCGTCTGCAGGGGGCGGAGGCGATCGCATAGTGGTGTCCTCTTCTACATCAGCCATCCTCTGTCGCTTCTCAGTGGGTACGGACACAGAAGACGTGTTGCGCCGCCTTCGGCCGATTGGGGCATATCTTTCAATGGAACGACGCCTCTTCCTCTCCCTTGTGCGGCTGGGGCTGCGGCTTTGCGAACGGTCGCGTCTGGGACTGACGCTAAGGGTGCGGGTGCGGCCTCTGCTGCGATCGCTTCGGCTTCTGCTTCTGCTTCTGCTTGGGCTTCGGCGTCTGCGGTCGAGCGACCGGTCTCTGCTGCGACTCAAACGGCGGTCATCATCGCGGGTATCACGGCCCTTGCCAACATCAGCGCGTGTTTCTCTTCTATCAGCTCTTGAATCGTAAGATGAAGATCTTCTCCATCTGCTGCCCCTTCCGCCCAGCTCTCGGGAGCGGGAGCGGGAGTGGGAGCGGACCAGTGATCTAGACCTTGACCTGGACAGAGAAGAGCTCCTTCTGCTGCGACGATATCTCGGCGCAGGCGATCGCGACGGGCTGCGGGACAAGGAAGACGAGTGTCTCCTTCGGTATCTTCTGGGAGTACGTGAGCGAGACGAGTAGTCACTGCGGGTACCGGATCTAGCTCGATCATCACCGTGGTCTGGACTGCGCCTCCTATCTCTTCTATATCCCCGTCTGTCAGGAGAGCGAGAGCTGCTGATGGATCGCCGACGCCTCCTGTCCCAAGACCTATCTCTATCCGGATAGCGCGATCGACGTGGTGGCGGTGATCTGGAGGGAGACGGCGAACGAGAAAGGGAGCGGGTTATTGATCTGGAGAAGCGACGCCCCCTCCGTGATCCTGGGGGGACATACGAATCCATCTCTCGCCTTCGCGGGGGGTCACGGTATCGGTCAGGGCTCCGTCGTCTGGGTGGCGGTGAGCGGGAGTCTCTGAAATCTCGAGGTCCGGGACCTCCTCTCCGTCCCCTTGCACGCTCTTCCCGCTCTCTCTGCCTGATGCTTTCGAGTTCTCGTTCTCGCTCTCGTTCCTGTTCCTTTCGTCGACGTGCTTCTTCGGCAGCTCGTTCGGCCTCAAGCTGGTCGGAGTGAGTAGTCTGGTCGAAGAAGCTTGTAAGGGATGAAAGTTACCTTCTCCTGTCGCAGCTCCATTTTCTTAGCTTCCAGAAGCTCCTTGGGAACCCCCTGAGGGTTTTCTTGGGCACTGAGGCAAAGGTTCCAGAGCTCCTTGCAGAACTTGGGCGTATCCTTGTCGAGAAATCCGGTGAGCTGAATCTGGAGGGATTTGATATCAGGCTGGAAATCAACAAAAGAAAAAAAAATCATCAGCAATGCCTTGTGACAAGCTTAAGACCGACAGAGCCCCAAAGAGCGGACTTACAAAGCGGGAGCCTTCGAGAAGGTTGAAACAGAGCTCGATTACGACGTCATCCTCGTTTCCTAGGATCTCGGAGATCTTGCCAGCAATCCATCTGCGACAGACACAGGGATCCATCAGCTCCGTACACGGATCAAGACGTCGTGAGGGGAACTCACTTCTTCATGACCTCGATGTTGACCTTGGTCATGTCGACCTTCTTGTTGAACTCGGGAGGGAACTTGGTCTGTTTGACCAGCTTGGCATCGACGCTCGTCGCCATGGTGGGCAGACGCTGACGCACAGCTTTCCTCCTCTTCGGCAGATGTCAGAGAGACGTGGAGAGAGAGATCGAGAGCGTGTGCGGGGAGCTCAGTGGCACGCGAAGCTTCTCAAAAGTCCGAGACTTGCGTTTGCGGTGTCGATGATCTGCCGTAGCCCGGCGACCGTCGGCCCGGGCCGCCTCAGGCATCAACGGCAGTTCGGGAGCCTTCTTTTCCTCCGTACACTTCACATCTAGTGGCTATTAGAATCATCATCTTAGCTACCATATGCCTAGATGTAGATCTACTACTCAAAGCCGCAAACATGACAGGAAACTCATCGAAGCAGGGACCTAAGTAGATAGCACGACAGACTCTGTCTGCCTCAGGCTACCTCCGCGAACCCAACTCCGCCAACACCCTGTTGACATCTTCCCTCGCGCGGCGCAGGTCCTCATCGACCGCGGCGCCGTGATTCTGCATATGCTTCACCTTGACTCCGTAATGCAGCTCGACCAGGTCCTTGGCCCGCTGCAGATCCGGGTTCTGAGCATCCGAAGGAGGGACTGACGGTTCCCGAGCCGGTTCGATCTGAGAGATTTCTGGTGGTAGATTCTTGTGGACGTTGACGAGGGCGAGTGCCTCCGTGTGGCCCTGCGAGAAGTATCGTTAGACCAAGAAGAACAAGTTTATATCCTGTTCAAGACAGGGCCGTGTGGAATAAATGAAAACCACATGTCTGAACAGACCCGCACACAGTTCATGGACACACATACACAGGCTCGTAAAGATGTCAAGTCCGAGAGTATCTCAGCCACCCGCATTGTGGAGGAATCCGTGACTGTCTTGATCGACAATCACTTCAGGAACAGATCAGGTCACACGAAACAAGCCGTTCTAGCAATGTGTGAAATGAGTTGTGACGCTATCTAATTGATGCCGGACGGACGGTATATCTGGCTCAGAGTGGGAGCAATGGACGACACGTCAAGTCTCCTCTTTGGAAGTTCAGGACGTCATTAGATCTGTTCCCGGGGAGCCTGATGACGACAACGCTCCTGCAGCTGTCGATGATCAAGATATTTGGGAATTTGGGGTACCGATCGGACAGTATTTCCCTCTCTATGCGTCGCCTTGGGTTTTCATACTATGAGAGCCCGAATTATGGATTAACTGTAGTGATGAAAATGAAATGGGAAGTAAACTGCCGTGGAGCCGGGGACGACGGGCTTGGCGTGGGGCGCGCAGGGACTAGCTCTGAGTATGGGAGGAAAGTTGAACAACTAAAAACTTCACCATATGGTTACTTACAAAGTTGATCAGCAATCTACATAGATCGGGTAATAGAAATAAACCAATTCAATGTTTTAAATCCTTCAACTGCTTAGTAAATGCACCGAGTCCGACGTCTCTGGTCAATGACTTCATTCAGTTTCTCCAAATGGTACATTAGATAGATGTGGTGGATAGTTGTAACATGTCCATCGGACGTTGACATCTACAGAGCGAGGACACATACAAGAGCAAACTAACCATGAGAAAACTAGTAACCATAAAATAGATCCGGAGTTGTAAACCTCAAATCCAGCCGTTCACTGCATACGCATTACTTCTTATCTCGCTGTCAGCGCCCTCGGCCTCGGCCCCGACGCCCCGTTTCCGAACTCGGCAGACTCCGCACTGCGCGCAGCTCGGCCGCCGTCCGCGCGGGCGGAGAACCACCGCCCGGATCTGAATTATATTCCCTCTCTCCATTCCTCAGGTCGACGGAGGGGAAACTTCACTCGTTTCATTCGCATTCATATCTTTTCGTCTCTCTCCCGTTCCCCGTCCATAACTTTTTGATCGAGTCTCAAGTCTTGACTTGAACACAATGGCATCCGCGATCAGAGCCAACTGCAGAAAAGTCGTCTGCATCGGCCGGAACTATGCGTACGTTCTTTCTCGAAGCCGACCCCGCTCCTCTCGTACTTTTCTCTTCTCTGTTTATATTTTTATTCATTCATTGAAAATGAAATCGAACAAACCTAATTAACCCTCCCCCATTCGTCCACGAAATGCAGAGACCACATCGCCGAGCTGAACAACACCCGGCCCAAGCAGCCCTTCTTCTTCCTGAAGCCACCGTCGTCGATCTTGCTGCCGGGGCAGGGCCCCGTGCTGCGCCCCAAGGGCGTGGTCCTGCACTACGAGGTGGAGCTGGGCCTGGTGATGGGGAAGACGGTGCGGGATCTGGACCCGGAGGATCACGCGGGGGCGATGGATGCGATTGATAGTGCGTTTATCCCCCCCTCCCCCCAGTTACTTTGCGTGCTACGTACGGTACGGGGTGCAGACCAAGCTGACGGGAGGAAGGCTACGTCCTCGCAATTGACATGACGGCCCGCAACGTCCAGGACGAAGCCAAGCGTAAGGGCCTGCCCTGGTCGATCGGCAAAGGGTTCGACACCTTCCTGCCCATCTCGGAGCGCATCGCCAAGTCGCGCATCCCGGACCCGCACGATGCCTTCCTGAAGCTGTCGGTGGGCGGGCAGCTGCGCCAGGCGGACTCGACGGGGCTGATGCTCTTCCGGATCCCGCGGATTCTGGCGGACATGTCCCGCGTCATGACCCTCGAGCCGGGCGATCTGGTATTGACAGGCACGCCGAAGGGCGTCGGGGAGGTCAAGGCCGGAGAGGTGATGAAGGCTAGCATTGAAGTTGGCGGGAAGGAGATCGAAGAGGGGAGAATTGAGGTCGAGGTTAAGGACCGGGAGGGGAGATATGAGTTTAAGGAGACTTGATTGTGTCCATCGAGTTCGAGTGCATGAACATAGTGAGAAACACATAGAGGGATGTATATACTCTGATGATTTAGGCAATGTAAGTACGATTATCTGGCAAATTAAGATCAACATCAACTCTAGGAGCACATGAAATCGTCTTCCAGCAGGACGTAACTAACTCATTGCATGTATATAAGGTCACTTTCATCTGTCGGCACGAGAGAAATGCACCTCCTCTTCCTCTTTCTCTTGGGTTTCGTCACTTTTCCATCCTTTGTACCTCGTTTCACCTCATCCAATTTTCTCTTGAGCTCATCTGCTTCTGCTCTTTTCAACTCTTCTTTCGAGCGATTCTCGTGTTCTGTGGTCATTCTCCGGCAAAACTCGCTGAGGACGTACCAAGTCCAACCGTCCTCGTCCAGTTTCTTTTCGAGAAGTTCTCTAACTCTCTCATCAGCAAGTCCTCTCCAGAACGATACGACGACGTCCTTCCCTCGCCCCCGAGGCGGTAGCTGCGTCCAGATTTTCTCAGCAAAAGAAAAATATTCGGCTAGAGACCGTCTGTTCTGCTCAAACTCTGGCAAGGGGTATTTTGCCGGCAATATATCCTGCTCTCGACTAAAGTCTTGGGCCAAGAATCCCAAGGATGGCTGCTCATCCTCGCCATCTGTGGTTTCGAGCTCAGACAGGGGTGCTCGAGGCTGCTGGGCGGACGGCGGGATGGACTCGTCCAGGGGCACGGAGTCAGGAACGACAACACCAGGATCATCCCAATGGGTAGACAAGGTTAATTGCATGTTCGCATTATCAGGACCACCTGTCGATTGAGCAGTGTCAACAGGACAAGAGCTGCAGTCAGCAGAAATAGGGGGCTGAAAATGTTGACTTTGTTGCTGACGTCCTATAAATACCTATCAACGAATGCCAACCAGGTGACCACTAAAACAAACAAACAGAAGGGATACCGATGCCAACGAGCTGTTCCCAAAACCAACAAGGAATTAAACCATTCCACCACATAAAAAGAGTGCAAAGGATTACCAAATATCCCACATACATACCGGCTCTGGCAAGGTCCTCGTCAACTCTGCCGTTGGAGCGCGGTGCCTTCCCCTCCGTCACCAGCAAGCGCTTTACCTCCTTCATGATTTCCGGCCTTGTCTGCGCGACTGTTCGGTTGTGCTCCGCAACGAGGGTTTTCCACCTGCTCTCTGCATTCACCAGACTGGCCTTGAGTTCCGCGTTGTCGTCTTCTAGCATCCCGATTCGTGGATCTAGAGATTCAATCCTGGTGGCCAATCTTGCCTCTACATCCTTCAGTTCGTTCCGCAGCTCACGATTCTCCGCCGCCAGCGATTCAACCAGATTCGTCAGTTCGGCAACAGATTGTTTCAACGTAAGCGTCATCTCGGCGGTCGAGGCAAGTGTCACCCCCATACCCTCGATGCGGTCCATGAGGTGGATATTCTCGCGCCGGATCTCGTGTGCCCATAGTAGAGAGGCTGGACTTTGACTCTGTGACCGTGATTCGGGATCGTCCGGAGACGCCATGGCGGCAATGTCGATGTCTCCCAACGGCTGCGGGGATGAACCGTCTGACGATGATCGTCTAGAAGAAGAGGAGTGCAGAGAGCAGAGACTGAGGCATCGGCGGAAGCAGGCTTTCTTTAGGGAGATGGAACGTTTCTTAACCCTGGAAGCCAAGGTGAACAGAACAAGATGGGGTCATGTATATCGCTGGCAGAACTGGGAAGCGCCTTAGTTGGGCGTAAACGCGAATGAATGGACGAGCAGCGTGAACGGATATGCAGACAACAGTATAGAATACTATCCGGAGATTCGAGTCTTCAAAGAACGTAGTGGAAAGATAGCAAGATAAGGAACAAGGAAGAGGGATTCTTGCGGAAAGGATGCAGCATGAAGGAGAGATCAAGTCTAGGAGGCGAGATGGCAGGATCTTATAACGGTGATAACATGGAAAGTGCAGGCCTGGGAAGGAGCCACCGGCAACCCGGCGCATCCTCCCAACCGTACTTCCGTCTACGTCGAAGGCATACTGTGATGGCTACTAGTAATGTAGTGGAGAGATCAGGTTGAGGAAATCTGGAATGGCATTTTACCTCTATCTATCGCAATGAGAAGCAGGTATGCAACCACCCCCGTGTCATCATCATTCATTCGTTCGCCCTCGCCTGTTCAATGGAGAAAGGACAATGGAAAAGCGCCCGAATGAACAAATCACCTTTTTAGCCTTACCCATTGATTAAGTACGATGGCGCATGCTTAACCAAACAGGCAGAGCAAGGATACAAAGAGACGACATGCACAGAGAGAAGAAAGCCGTGAAACATAGCGAGCAAAACACACCACAGGCAGGATTTCCACGGGCGCAGGACACAAGAAAAACCATCGTTGGCAGAGCCGAGAGACGCAAGCGCAGCATGCCCGCCGCGGGCTCGAGTCCTCAGCCAACCTCCATTAGCAGAAGATTACATTCCGGGCGACGCAGGGAAGCCACTTTTGAAGTTCTTTCCGCCTGAAACCAGCGACCAGTAACTGGACTCGGTTGGTTCCTGGTCAACGCCTCCTCTCCCAGGGCAGACTCACGAGGGTACCGCGATCCGCCTCGGGAAAAGCGACGCGACGTTCCAAGATTGAGAAAGGTGGTTTAGATGAGATCTGTAGGCATCGTTAGCATTCCGTCTTAATTCAGCAAAGCGCCCAGATCTGGGGTACGTACCAGCAACGTTCATAGGCATCTCCTCGATCTGAGTGCTGTAGAACTGCTCGATCTCGCGCAGCATGCGGACGTCGTCAGCGGTGACGAAGTTGATAGCGACACCCTTACGACCGAAACGACCGCCACGACCGATACGGTGGATGTAGTTCTCGCGGTTAGCAGGCAGGTCGTAGTTGATGACGAGCGAGACCTGCTGGACGTCGATACCACGGGCCAGAAGGTCGGTGGCGATCAGGACACGAGAAGATCCAGAGCGGAACTCCTTCATGATAATGTCACGCTGGGACTGCTCCATGTCGCCGTGCATGGCAGAGACAGTGAAGTCACGGGCAGTGAGCTTGTCGGTGAGCCAGTCGACCTTCCGGCGGGTGTTGCAGAAGATGACAGCCTGGGTGATGGTGACGGTCTCGTAGAGGTCGGAGAGGGTGTCGAGCTTCCACTCCTCCTTCTCGACGGCGATGTAGAACTGCTTGATACCCTCGAGGGTGAGCTCCTGCTTCTTGACCAGGATGCGGATCGGGTCGCGCATGAACTTGGTGGTGACCTCCAGGACGTCCTGGGGCATGGTGGCAGAGAGAAGGACGACCTGGGTCGACTGGGGGAGAAGCTGGAAGATGTCGTAGATTTGCTCGGTGAAACCACGCTAGATGTCGTTAGTTAAAAAAATGTCCATCAAGCCCCGAGTCCATGCTGCCAAGGCCAGTACTTACAGAAAGCATCTCATCGGCCTCATCGAGGACGAACATCTTGATCTGGTCGGTCTTGAGGACACGGCGCTGGATCATATCGTGGACACGGCCCGGAGTGCCAACGACGACCTGGGGGCCCTCCTGGAGGGCCTTCATGTCCTCGCGGACATTGGTACCACCGATACAGGCGTGGCACTCAATGCTCATGAAGTCACCAATGGCGACGACGACCTTCTGGATCTGCTGGGCAAGCTCACGGGTCGGGGCGAGGATCAGAGCCTGGCAGGCCTTGAGGTTGGCGTCGATCTTCTGGAGGGCAGAGATGGAGAAGGTAGCGGTCTTTCCGGTACCAGACTGGGCCTGGGCGATGACATCGTGGCCTGCAAAAAAAAGGATGCATATTAGAATCCCAACGCTTCTTCAAAACAGGGCCTTTGTCGACAGCGACTTACCCCTAATGACGGGCATGATAGCGCGCTGCTGGATAGCAGAAGGACGCTCGAAACCATAGGCGTAGACACCTGGGGGAAACTGTCAGGATTTTTCTGCACATCACACCAGTCTTAATCATTCACTGCGGCGGGGCAGACATACCTCGAAGCAGCTCAGGCTTCAGGTTCATGGCATCGAAGGAGTCGGTGATCTCATCATAGTTGGACTCGATCTGGCCTGTAGGATGACGCGCACTGTCAGTGTCTGTGCTCCCTGATGTTGTCGTAGCCCGGGGTTGTGATAATCACCACGGGCGACGACAACCCCGCGGGGTGCGTGCAGCAAAGGCCGGGGAAAAGGAGATGAGACACGTACCCTCAGGGACCTCCTCCAAACCCTTGTCGTTGGAAGCCATGATTGCGAGTGATGGGATGGGCGATCACAGGCGGAGCGCTGTGATCCTGGTCAAATAGCGGGGTTGTGGTGGTTTTCGCAGACGGGGTATCTCTAGCCACAAACGATCCCGTGGGATTTCGTCGTGGCCGGTGAGCGCGTGTGAATAGACGGTCGCTGTGTGAGCAGGAAACTAGAACCAACGCCCTCTGAACGGAGAGAGCGCGACAGGAACTAGTCGGTGGGCGTGAGCAGATGTATGATAATCGAGATGGTGTGGGTTGGGAGAAGAGGAGAGAGGGAAGAGGTGGTTTTTTTCACTGCAGCCCTGAAATTTTCCATGCTAGCGCCGTCTGCCGAACCGCCGCCGCGCCACGGCCTCTGCACCACTCGCCGGCTCCTCTCGCCTCCCGCGCGTCTGTCTTGCCTCTCGCCATCCGGGCAGCGCAGCGTCCTGCTGTCCACGGCGCCAGTGGCCTCGGGCCAGTGTCTTCTTCTATTGCATGTGTATCGAGAGGTCTGGTTTGTCCTATCCCGCTGTGTTCCTCTCCTCTGCGCTCCCGGCAGACCCTGCCTTTCGTGTGTCGCTCTCGCCGCCCGCCAGCGCACAGCCAATCAGCCCGGGCCCGTTCTGTTGTTCGTTGACTTAGGGCTCGAGTCGGGCAGATGACGGTCGACGTCTCTCTCCACACCCCAGCGCCCCAGCCAGCCTCCTCGTACATCAACAATGGCATTGTGAAGAGTGAGACCGAGTCTCATTCTGCGGAGGAGTCGCTCGACCACAGTCGTGATGCAATCCCATGTCATCCCCTCGGTGTCAAGCCGAGTGGCAACGCTCTCACCGCCGCATGGGACCTCCGAGCGGCCATCGGGACCTTCAGCATCCTGCCCGACGAGGTGATCCTGACGCTGCTCGAATACCTCGATAGTGAGAGTCTCCTGAATGTAGGATGCACCTGTAAGGCGCTGTATGCGTTTACCAGGTCTGAAGAGCTGTGGAAGGCGCTTTTTATCCGGTAAGACTTCTCTCGACGAATGATATAGTTGTATTCCAATCAATATACTCTATTTAGATATACATTACACGATTCTTTGCCTTGGTCTATCAACCTGCAATTTCACGTGGATGCTCGCCTCTAAGTGGAGGATATGTTTTTCGTTTATCTCATATCTTAAATCAACTTCAGATCAACCAGAAGACGCCGTACTAAGGAAACTAGGTCTCCCCCCCAAACATTCTCTTGGCTGGGAACATGGCGGTCAACGTATCTCAACCTGCCTCCAGATAAAGTATCCACCCTGGACTGCTCCCACCTCTACTCAGATACCCTGCACCGCCCGTTCTACTGCGCACACATCTCGCTAGATCCCTACGTCAGCAACATCCCCGCCAGGAACCAGATTGCCCGTCTCCCGAACCTGTCCGCGGAGGAATTCCAGCAGTCATGGACAGACCGCCCGTTCATCCTCACCGAGCCGGTCAAGGAGTGGCCCGTGTACAAGGAGTGGTCGACGGAGACCCTCGTCTCCAAGTACGGGGACGTAGTCTTCCGCGCCGAAGCCGTCGACTGGCCCCTGAAGACCTATGTTGACTACATGAAGAACAACTCGGACGAGAGCCCGCTGTACCTCTTCGACCGGAGCTTCGCCTCCAAGATGGGACTCAAGGTCGGGCCGCCGGACCAGGAGCCCGAGGCCGCCTACTGGCCGCCGCCCTGTTTCGGGGAAGATCTCTTCGCCGTCCTGGGGCCCCAGCGGCCGGACGACAAGTGGCTGATCATCGGGCCCGAACGGTCCGGCAGCACCTTCCACAAGGACCCCAACGCGACCAGCGCGTGGAACGCCGTCCTCCGCGGCGCCAAGTACTGGATCATGTTCCCCTCGTCGTCGAAGCTGCCTCCCCCGCCGGGCGTCTACGTCTCCGCGGACCAGAGCGAGGTGACGTCCCCGCTGAGCATCGCGGAGTGGCTGCTGGGCTTCCACGCGCTGGCGCGGCACACACCGGGCTGCATCGAGGGGATCTGCAGGGCGGGTGAGATCCTGCACGTCCCCTCGGGCTGGTGGCATCTGGTGGTGAACCTGGAGCCCTCCATCGCCATCACGCAGAATTTCATCCCCCGCGCGCACCTGGGCGCCGCGCTGGACTTTCTGCGCAACAAGTCGGACCAGGTCTCCGGCTTCCGGAAGGACGTGGAGGATCCGTACGGGCTGTTCGTGGAGAAGCTGCGGGAGACGCACCCGGATCTGCTGGAGCAGGCGATGCGGCAGCTGGACAAGAAGGAGGGTAAAAAGAGAAAGTGGGACGAGCTCGTCCACTCGAAGCCGGACGGAGAAGAGGAAGGTGAAGGAGGTGGATTCAGCTTTGGATTTGGAGACGAGAGCGATGTTGAAGTTCCATAGTTGTGAAGCATGACTTGAACACAAAGCATTGCATATACCATGAAGACATATATATTGCCGAGCAGGGAATAAACCGTTGAACGCCCACGATAGAAATAAACCATCAAAACAACCAAACCCACTTCTTACCTAGCGCTTGCTCTCTCACACTTTAGACGCGTCTGGCCATGTTATCAGCAAACCCGAGACATGGTCTCACTGATAAGAAAGAAGACCCGCTTCAGACAACCCCGATCAATCAGGAACTCTTTCAATCAATCATGACTCGACAGTTCAGTGGCACGCAACAGACTTGGCCGCAGTCGAGCCCCCAAATGCCAGGTACCCGAGGAACGCACCGACCGCGACCGCGAGCATAACCGCGCCGTTGTACGTCATGAAGAGGAGCCTATATAGCCCCGTCAGTATCAGTATAGCCCAAGTAAATACATATAACTCGCGCCTGAAAACTGCATGCAGCAAACTTACATGATGAAAAAGCTATAAAACACCTGCACGGCATACAGCGCCGCCAGGACGATCTTCCCCCGCTGCTCCGCGGCCCGCTTGCTGTCCCAGCCTACAAGCAGTGAGCTCGCTTCATCAGTAGTAGTGGTAGTAGCAGTGCTGTTGCCCATCACAGGCGCTGTGGTGCGTGTGGCGGACTCGTCGGCGATCTCGTCGTCTTGATTTGATTGAGACGTTCACGTCAGAGATTCAGCGAGCGAGCGAGCGACGGGATGGGTGCATGTACATGTACATCCGTAATAAATGATATGATAGACACATTGTATACTGATACATGATAATGATATCTCGACAGGGGAAGTGTCCAATACGTGTATAAAAGGAACAACACGACAAAGAGAACAGAAGAGAGAGAGTCACATACCCCTCGAATTGATCACCGGCTCCGAATACGCCCGCAGCCGCTGCGCATGCGCCGCCTCGTACCGCCGCGTCACCTCCCGCACCCCTTCGTAGCCCGCGGTCAGGATGACGATGGCGACGAGTGATAACAGGAGTGAGAACGGGCCCGTGACGCGCCACTGGCGGAAGACGATGCAGAGGTCCTTGGCAGACCAGGTGAAGAGCATCTGTATGCAGTGTTACTAAAATCAGATGGATAGATATGGTATGTACTTGATCGGGATCAGATAAAGTAGCTGTTGAATGTTACAGTGGTTATGTATGACATAGGAATAAGATGGATTTGCGAGAAGACCTCACTCACGTTCATCTTGCACTGCCCGCCCATGTCCATGCCGCCATGGTCCATGCCGCCGTGGCCCATGTGGCCGTGGTCCATGTCCATCCCGGTGTGGTGCATTGCGTGGTCCATGTTGACGGTGCGGAGTGTCTGGTTCGAGCGGTGAGGGGAGGGCGGAGCGGCTTTAGGATAGAGAAATTGAACAATACTGCTTTACAGATAAATCGCAAAGAGACTCCAAATAAATCAAATTAAACAGGGAGCGAAGAGCCCGTCTTCTCCCTTCCTGCCATCTGTGGTCGTATGACGATGCTGCGGAGTCCCCCTCTCCAGACGTCGTCGTCCCCGATGCAAACGGCGCAAACACAAAACGCGGCCTGGCCTGGACTCTCGCGCGCGCGGTCTCTCTCCGCCTCCGATTGAGAGAGAAAGCGAAGCTCCGACATCAAGAGAAATTGCATTGTCATCAGGATGAATTCCTGACTCCCAACTTGACCCTTTTCTTCTCTTTCCCTTTCGCTAGCGAATACCTATATGCATCCCGCGTCCGATCCGGATCTCTCGCGTGATCTTTTACCTACCTCCCCCCGCAGTCTCCGCACTCCTCTCACCTCCCCTTAAGGCTCAAGAGCCCCAGACATAACTTGAAGCTCAGGCTCCGCCGAAGCCATGTCGGAAAACGCTGCTCCCGCGACGACGAGCGCCCCGACGACAAACGGCGGAGGGACGGCTACTGCCACTGCCACCGCGGGCAGCGGCGCCAATGGTGGTGGTGGTACTACTACCACGGGTAGTGGAAGTGATCAGAATGCGACGAACCGCGGACTGCCGTACTACGAGAAGCTGCGGCGGGAGCTGAGGGATGCGCTGCAGAAGAAGCGGATGATGGATAAGAATATGGTGAGTTGCGCGTTCTCCGCTGCGTCCTCTGCTTCCTCCCCCGCGCGCGTGTATGAGAAGGATACAAATAGCACGTGTATTGCACATACAATTGCGACAGGGTCTACGTCCCAAAACAACATGTTTAACTCACATTCATCGCATTCTACTCTACCATCTCTATCTCAACTCACCACGCTGACAAATGTTTCCGTGACGACAGGCCCAACTCGAGGACCAAATCTACCGCTTCGAGCAGTCCTACCTCGAAGAGACCACCGCCGGCAACATCATCAAGGGCTTCGACAACTACATCAAGGGCGCCGGCTCCGGCGGCTCGGGCCTGGGCGGCGCCGGCGGCCTGGGCTCCCTCACCGGCGCAGGAGGAGCGGCCGGCGGCGGTGGTGCTGGCGGCGTGGCCGCGCGGCGGAAGGCCCAGGTCAACGATCAGGATAGGATTTTTTCGCGGAGTTCGGCGAGTTTCATGAGAGTATGTATAGACATCATTTTTTTTTTCACTCTCCCTTGCAGGAAGTAAATCGACATGGGCATCGACATTGATATTGATATTGGTAGTCTCTACAGGAATCGCCCGCGCCCTCATCCACACAAACCACCCCCTCGCACGCGCCCACGCCCACATCTTCCTCCTACAACGGCGGTGCCGCCAGCAGCAGCAGTAACAGCAACAGCAACAGCAACGGCGCCAATAACGTCGTTAACAGCAACATCAATAACACCAACAAGTCCGGAGTAGGAGCAGACGGCACAGTCTCCACACCCGGCAGCGTCAAGGCCGGAGGAGGCTCAGGAGGCTCTGGGTCGTCGAAGAACAAGAAGAAATCTGGCGGTGGTGGCGCCGCCGCCCGGGACGCAAATAGTAATAACGCAGGCAATAGTAATAGCAATAACAAGGATAGTAATAGGAACGATGAGGACGCGGATACGGGGACGGATGGTGGTGGTGGGGACGGATCGTCGAAGCCGCCGGCGAAGAGGTTGAAGATTAGTTATGGGAGGGATTGATAATGCTGTGGTACCATCGGTTTGTCTGGTTGCTTTTTTTGCCTTTCTTTTTTCTGTTTCGGAAGGTGGAAAAAAAGGCAAGGGGAAAAAGGAGTTTACGAGAAAATGGGATGGGCGTTATGTCATCGGCTGGTTTATTTTACTGGTTCATGTTGGTGTTTTTTGTAGTGTTCGTGCAGGGTCTTTTCATTTTTTTTGACTTTTTTTGTCAAATCCCCCTCGATTCCATCTGGGCATCCACCTAGAACGGGCGGTTCTTCTCATTTGTTTTCTTGTGCCTGGTCTGGTTGAAGAACGAAGCATGCTATTGATGCTCAAAGTCATTATTTATCGTCGAAGAGCAGCGATGTATGCATGTACTGTACCTATCTACTATCGTGCACTGCACTGTACTTGTACGATGTCATATCACTATTCCAATTTTCCAAATTATGTGATTCCCTGCTATTCACTACCGGCGCTTTTTTCTTCTTACCTATTTGGGAACCAAAGAAACAGTGTGTCTCTACCTAGGTAGATAGATTAGACACGTACCTACCTAGGTAGGTAGGTAGGGTATCTAGACAGACGGGATACCTTATCTACCCAGACAGGGCCTACAGGTACTTATCTACCGCCCTCCTTGACACTGGAGGAGGCTGTGCGCATGGTTGAGAAGATAACAAAGGATTTAGGTAGATAAGTCCAGAAACCGTGAAAAATACCCGTTTTTTATCATTCAAAATGAGAAGAGGAGAGATAGATACTCGAAGTCGTAACTTTTCTTCATTGTTCATTCATTTGTTCATATTTCCCATCTGTGTCCGTGTCTCGCCATCTGTTCCTTCATCACAACCCAACGTCCATTCAGATCCATCCACCCTACAGCTACAGCTGCAGCCTATACGTCGCAACCTCAAACGCCCTCAACTCGATATCCACACTGATCGTTCCCGTCTCCGTGTTCTTCTGCAGCTGCAGCTCCTCCTCATCGTCCTCGAGGACATTGCACTTCCAGACCCTCTTGACGGGGTACCTGGCGTGGATGGTGCCGCGGCTCTTGCCGCCCAGGGCCTCGTAGATGCGGAGGATGATGCTCTTCCCCGCGCGCTTGGGGAACTCGCCGCGCGACACGTCCTCGTCGTCCTCGCCGCGCTTGATCGTGTCGAGGACGAGCGACTTGGAGCCCGTGAGGGAGATGGATTTGAAGGCGTCGGCCTTGATATCGCGGCCGGGAGCGGGCTGCAGGACGAGCGGGTTGTTGAAGTTGTAGCCGGCGCGGACGGTGCGGGAGTCCAGGGGCCCCGAGTGCGGCAGGATGGCGTAGCGGATGTGGTGGCGGCCCATGTCCGCGTGGGCGTCGGGGGCCTTGGGCGCTCGGAGGAGGGACAGGCGCATCAGGTTGCCGCAGGTCGCAAAGCCGTACTTGGAGTCGTTGAGGATGGAGACGCCGTAGCCGTGCTCGGAGAGGTCGGCCCATTTGTGGCAGCAGACCTCGAATCTGGCCATGTCCCAGCTGTAGAAATCAGTATATATCAGTTACAATACACATGAATCTAAAATGACGGACATACCTGGTGTTGTAGTGCGTCGGACGTCTGATGATGCCATACTGAGTTTCATAGGACGCCTCCGTGTTCACTATATCCACGGGGAATTCGACCTTGAGGAACTTCATGGTCTCCCGCCATTCGACCTCGCTCTCGAACTCGACATAAGACGGTTCATTGCCAACATTGGCAGTGAGGCTGATCGTCGTCTTGGCCCAGCTTGCGTCGCTGATCTTGGTCTCTGAGACAACGCTGACGCGGTGTGAGCTATTCTCTGCGATCGACGTCCGGCCAGAGGGCAACTCCTTCCGGGATTCAAGGTGGTAGACCTCCACATCCCAGGCTTGCCAGTACAGAGGCTTGTCGTCGAAGATCACAAGCTGGCCAGCTTTCCCACCCTTGGCAATCACCTCGCGTTTCTCCTCGAGGTCGAACAAGGAGATAATGGCCCCGTCTTGAACATCGACCCTCAGCTTGCTGTTCTCGAGACGGAACACTCCAGGCCTGATCTCCTGCACTGATACAGCCGGGGAGTCTGTAGTGTTCACGGGCAGGGCTTCGATAACCCCAGTCTCGCCACTGACCAGAGCGTACTGGGGTACCCTCGACGTCGGGGAGACGCCCGGGATCTTAACAAACTCCGAACGAGGCCACGGCAGCGTGTTGATGGCTATCAGCTTCTGGCTCGAGCCATTGTCGTCAAAGCCCAGTACCTTGAGAGCCTCCGCCTTGACTTGCTGGCCAGTCTCGAATATCTGCGCATACAACTCGTTCGAGTCGTCATAGCACATCTCAATCGAGCTCCCAGGCAAGCAATCATGGAACTGGCAGACGAGCACCCCTTCCCACATGTCATCGATCTTCTCCTTAGGATACTTGTAGTTGCCCTTGGTGTCGGTGAGAGACGCAAGAGTCGCCAGCAGCTCGATCTCGCGCAGCATGAACTCCGACTTGCGGTTGTTCCGCTTGTTATTCGCCTGCGTCGTGTACGTGCCACGATGCAGCTCAAAGTAGAGCTCACCGTACCAGGTGGCAAACTCGGTGCCATCAGCGGCCTTCTTCTCCAACCTGGCGAAGAAGTCATCCACAGAGTCGCCCATCTTGACCCGTGGGAGCAGGCCGGTCTTGTCGCTAAGGCCACGGCATCGGCGCAATTTCTCCAGATGCTCGAAGGTAGGACCGCCGCCGCCGTCACCCTTGCCGAAGACCAGGAGAGACGTCTTATCCTGGTCCATAGACTTGTGCCGAGTCACGCTGCGCTTGAGATCGCCGAAGTGAGCCTCGGCAGTGTATGTCTCAGACGGGGGCATATGGCAGAGGACCTGGGTCCCATCGAGTGCAACCCAGTTGAACGTGGTGTGCGGGAAGTTGTTGATGTTGTTCCAGCTGAGCTTCTGCGTAAAGAATCGACTCATGCCAGCCAGGCGGCAGAGCTGCGGGATCTGGGCAGAGTAGCCAAATGTATCCGGCAGCCAGAAGGTGGTGCATCGCTCCCCAAAGTGGCTCTCAAAGAATCGCTGGCCGTACAGGAACTGCCTCACAAGCGACTCGCCGCTGGGCATGTTGGTATCGTGCTCGACCCAACTTCCGCCGATTGGCTGGAAGTTGCCTTTCTTCACCCATCCCTTGACGCGGTCAAACACGGAGGGATAGTACTGCTCCAGCCACTTGTACTGCTGCGCCTGGGAGCAGACGAAACGGTGCTCAGGATAGCGCTCCATCAGGTCGCACTGGTTCGACCAGGACCGTGCTACCTTGCGCTTGGTTTCGGCCCACGGCCACAGCCAACAAGTATCGATATGGCAGTGACCGATGGCATACACGATTGGCTCCGTATCCGTCTCATAGACCTTTGCTGAGTCGACCCTGTCGCCTAGATACTTCTGGGCAATCTTTCTGGCCTTTTTGATGGATTCCTTGCTCCCATTGCCCGCAATGAAAGTGTCCATAATTTGGTTAGCCACCATCAACGCCTCGTGAGACTCCCACGAGTCCGCTGGGAACTCTCTGGCGGCGTCTTATCTTCCAGTCAGCAATTGAGATTCTACCTAATGATCAGCATCTAGGCTTACCTCCGATGATCCAGAAATCATAGTACAGCGCCCGCGCTTCCAGATTGACGGCCGTGATCTGGGCCTTGTGCAAGGTAAAGTACCTGTTGGGCTCCGGCGGCTGGATCGAATCCCCACCCGGCGCGTTGCCAAACATGCCATTGCAGGCCATCTCGATATAGAAGACGTGCTCCTTCCCGTCGCGCCAGGCGTCCGGGATGATCCACTCGACACGCTCGCCGCCGCCGCTCAGGCCCTGCAGCGGGTGGCCGTCCTCGGACCAGATCAGGCCCTCGCAGTTCGCATCCCAGTGGAACTCGAGACGCTCCTTGTCGAGCATGTCCTGGGGGATGGTGAGGCGGATGCGGAACCAGTGCGTGGACCAGCTGGGGCCGAAGGAGGCGCCGATGTGAGTGGGCTTGAACTCATGGGAGACGGCCTCCTGGAAGGTCGGACGCTGCAGGTCCGGGACCGAGTAGACAGAGAGCTTGACATGCTCTGGATCGGAGGTGACGGCCTCGAAGTACTTCCTGTGGGACGAAGTTAGAATACATATTTTATATACATATGTAATTGATATATAATATAATGCCTTAGTAAATCGGGGTATAGATGTCCGAAAGTACAGAAGAAAAACAGAAAACAGAAAAGAGCCCACGCTTACGAGACCAGATTTTGGCCCTCGTACTGGCCCCGGGCCGTGAACTGGCGCAGACGGTCGAGGTAGATGTCCCTGATGTGCTGGCCGACGGGGTGCGCGGCCATCTTGGGCAGGGAGCTGGGAGCGCGGGACGGCGCCTCTCCACCCATGCTGGCTGGTCTCGAGCGCAAGGTCTGCTGTGCTTCGTCGACGGGAGAACCCTGGGAGGCTGCCTCTGATGGGAACGAGCCGGTCTCTAGAGGATGGTCTGTAGAGATGGCAGTGCGAGAAGACGAAGGGACCGCGACGGAGGGGACGTTGCCGCTGTTGCACCCGTAGCTGGCGCTGGTGATGTCGGCGCCCGACACGGCGTGCGGAGTTGCGAGCCTGGACCGGCCGGCGGGGGCCATGGCGGGGCTCGACGATCTCTTTCTTCACTCAACGTCTCCCATCAGACAACGTGGTGGAGATGTTGAGGCAGACGAGAGACGGCGCAGGTCGACCTGGTGCTGGACCGCGAACCCGCTGGCCACTCGGGTCCCGCGTCTCATTCGTCTGACGACTCGTGCGGAGAAGCCTCCCGGCCCTGTCGCCTTGCTGGGACTGAAACGAGAGCCACACGGTCTATGGCATCGTTCTCTACAATCTACGAGCGCATGTAAGAGGTCTAGGGGAAGAATCGAAAGCAGACACCAAGACTCAAATTCATCAACCCTACCTCTCCTGCCCCAACGCCCGTGCTGTCCCATGAGAACTAAGATCTACAGTAAGCATCATTAAATGTAACCCCAGACGCCTAGACACCTCCGACAAGAGGACTATCTATACCCAATAGCTCACATTCTTCTCCGCAGACAGCTCCGTCGGACCGATCACCCTGATCTGCCTCTTTAGCTCCAACCGTCTCCGGTCCGCTCTGGACTCGGTGATCCTCCGCTTGGCCCCGTCCAAGGCCGACAGTACGTGTTTCGTTCCGTCATGGAGCGCCTTCATGTAGTCCCGCTGCCCCCAGCGTGATGAGGTTGACCGCGGCGATGTCGGGCTCAGGGAAGCGCACTCCCGGGTCTGGATCATAGGGGAAGTCTTCGTCGGGCACGGAGACTTGACGTGGTGGCCTTTCCGGTCACTCGCTCTCTTGGACCGTCGGGGCGTCTCCCAGATCTGCGGCCCGTACTTTTGGTAAGGCGTCATCGAGACGGCCCTCTGCTTTCTCCGCTCGATTCTCAAGGCTGGAGCCTCTTCGTCGGATCCTGGACCGGAGGATACGGAGGGTAACCGCATACCATCGTATACGTCCACGAGACCATGCTGTAGTCCACCCCCTCTGCTGACGGATGGGCCATTGGAGTGGGTCGTGCCGCGCGAGGAGCTGTATCGATGAGGATCGCCCCAGGGAGCGTCCTTTTCCTTTTCGAGCCTTTCAAAAGTGCTTCTTGTCGCGAGCGTCTTTTGCATGCACGAACGGATCGAGTCGCGGAGCCCCTGGGCTGGAATTAGACGCTTATTCACTGGGGAAATGGAAATAACTGCTGTTTCTGTCAAAGGTAAAAGAGAAAATAGGGGCAGGGCAGGGTGTACCGCTACAGCATCCAGTTTCCTCCGGGCGGATCTCTGACGAGATGCGGCAGCCTGCAACCCGGAAGAAATCGCAAGTTCCGGGAAGAAATCCAATTTCTTCTCTCGGAAATACGGGCTGTTCTTGAAGCGAGCCTGCGCAGAGTAGATGTCCATGCCATATCGCTCGTCTATCAGGAACGATTTCGATGTCAAACCCAGAGAAGAAAGTCTATCGTGGGTTAAGTCAACCGTCGAAAATGGAGCTCGGACTCGCAGCGCTAGATCGTCGATGTCACTCTCATCCTCGTCCTCTGCCGATGCGAGATGCAGGAGATAGTCGTCGGTAGAATTCTCTGTCTCAGTTCGAGAAGCGTAATCATCGATGATACTCTCATGACTGTATAAGGTGCTGCATGTCTCTTCTGGAGGCGGCTCGGGCAAAGGTTTCGCTGGCAAGGGCTTGTTCAATAACTTGTGCAGCGATAGATCCGAGCGTGACACCAAGAAACTGCCAGGAGGAATGACCTTTTCCAATCCGTCCAGCGACTTGGACGGTCTCACTGGGGGTGCCTTCCTGGAATAAACAACCGGCGATGAAGGTATTGAACTAGTGTTTGTCATTTTTATGTGATTGACAGGTATGGGCGCACACCATTGAGAATAACAGATGCGAGGGAGCTGTAGAGCTGCGGACGACCACTGCCTCCTTGGATGATCGAGTCCTTAACGCCATCGAGGGTCGCTGCTTTGTGTAAATGGCTTCGACGGGAAAGCCCTCTCATGCTCCCTCCAACCTTGCAGGCTGGGTTTGAAACAAAGAAAAAACCCCCATGGCTCCATGCCCGGGAAAAAGCGAGGGAATACCAAAGGAGCACGGCGGGCACACGCGCCTAGAAAATGCTTTTTGGCGCTAGAGCAAAAGATAGGTCAACAGGGAGATAACGCTGCATACAGCAATGTCGCAAGGTTTGTGGAGGCAAAAGGGCAAGCTCGGTTTGGATGTTGACGTCCGACAGAGGAATGTGGTGACACAAAGCATGCAAGGGATGTGCTCGGCCTGTATGCAAGCACCCCCCGGCCAGCCACCAAGGCTCGGCTTCCCCCGCTCTGCGAGAAATCAACTGAACCGAAAATATGCCTGACATATCCTTTTTTCAGGTTAATTTAGCACCCTTCTGCATGATCTCCCGTGTCAGTTCTTCGCCTGGTTTCCTGATGGGACCTAGTCGGCCCATCTTTCTCAGCTTGGCGACCATTTCTTCGTCTCCAAAGTGACTGTTGTGTTCGAATTCCGGCTCCTGGTCATACGCAAGCCGGGCTGCATCGACTAAAATTCGGGCGGTCATGCCCCAAACTCTGTACCGCGTTAGTTTGCCGGATTTCTCGCGCTCCTCCAGCTGGTCGACGGCCAGGTTTTGATCCCTGCTCCTGGTTCTTGGCTTGGTGACCGACTTTTCCGTAACGGGGACAAAGAAATGGTGCACTGCGATCTATATATTAGATGCAGGGTCCTTTCGCCCGCTCCCAGTCTCGTTCAGTCGAAAGACTTGGACTTACTCCGCCATTTGGATTCGTGCCACTCGGTCCATGCACCTCGATACCAGTCCTCCGGCTTCCCAGGAGGACTCGGAGTGCCGTCATCCCCGCGTTGCTCATCCCGCGTCATTAAGAAGTTGTGGAAGGGAGCCGTGAACACGGCAGCAACCTCCCTGGCATCCAGCCGCGGGATCAGGGATACCTCCGGGTCGGCGTTCTGCCCGGTCTTCTCATCGTACGAGTGCAGGAGCGCCACACAAGGGCGGACGACCAGTTCGGTCTTTGCCAGGTTGGCTGGCAGCTCGCAGAGATGCTCGACCCGGAAGGGAGGAGGGAGCGGCTGTCCGATATTTGGCAGTCCAATCTCTTCATGTGCCTCCCGGCGAGCGGTCTCAAAGGGCGTCTCGGACAACGAGTCCGCTTTGCCTGTTTATTTGCCGGTTAATATCATTAGACTATATACACATACCTGTCCACTGTCGTTTCCCGAATCTGATCTATCTATCAATCGACTTACCTCCTGGTAGAGCAGCTTGACCCGCATCTGTCGATCTGATCAGCAGGATTCACTGAGAACCACGCATACCGAGGTATCTCCGATGCAATCCATAGCAGCAGCTGAACGCAAACAGGAGCACGGAGCAGACACACACAAGTAACTTAAGACTTACACGAACTGAGCGTCTTAGCCCTAATCGTAAGCACGACGCGCAAATCGCCCCTCTGGTCCGCATACAGCAGAACCAGCACGGCCGCCCTCCTCGTCAACGGCACAGAATCGTAATTCGTCTTGGGAGGGACATATGCCCTCAAACGTGCGACTGCTTCCTGGATTCAAGAAAAGACAAAAAGGTCACTCCATATCAGTAAAACTTGAAAATGGAACGTCTCTCTCTCTCTCTTTCACGCTGCACCCCCTCGTGCTATGAATGAATGTAATTGGAGAGAGAACTAACCGCAGACTCCTTATTCAACGGCGGCATGTCGTTGTTCTTCTTCGAACCCGCTCCTCCTCCTTCTCCCAACAACCCCGACGACGACAGCGACGACGAAGACAACGAATTATTGCGCGCACTCAGACTCAGGAGCCTGAGGAACCGTCTGTTCATAATAATAATGATAACAACCTCAGATATGCAACTGTGATGTACAGCACCTCTATCCTTGTCGGGTTTCGGGGCGGATGGTCCGCCTCGCAGTCGCTGCAGGCAGTGCAGCCCGGCTCAGTTCGGCCCTGGACCCGGTGGGACAGGATTGGGATGAGTCGTTAAAGATGTGCAATACCTGTACCGGCTTCCGTACAGTTTTTAAGTAGGTACATAGGCCAGGCAGGATATAGGCGAACGATTCGTACAGTATTGCTAGGTAAATAATTTGCCGAGGTTAGACCGCGGTTGTTCGTCGCGGGCGTCGTCAAAGAGGCAGTACGGATAGTTTAGTGGTAGCCTAGTTAGCGATCATCCTCTCCTGACGCCGCCCGCTGCCCCGTTGAACCTGGAGCTAGTTACAGTCCAGCCTGAGCGCTGACGCATCCAGTCCAGCGGATCCCACATATATGTACTCGGTACGAAGTAGAGCAAGAGAACTTGGCAGTCGCTCATGCTCATGCTTAATGTATCTATCCATAACCGCCTACCAAACCTACACTAGGGTGTAACTTAACATGTGGCCCGTTTGCAGATCTATGAACAAGGTAGTCGTCATACATGCATACCTCCTCAGACATTGCATCAAGCAGCCAGTCTTCCTATTTATGTAGAGACGATCCGCACTGTCCTTCAAGGTTACTTCTGCTGCCACATGCACTTCATCTTATCATGCATTCATACATACTTACAGGGACTTGAGAAAAAGGACATAAAAAAGGCCAGCTATATGTGCAATCTCTATGAATTAGGTAGGAGAGTAGTCCATAATTCAGAATGCAAAACTAACACATATACATGGCGAAGGGTAAACAAAGGAAATCAATCATCCATCGAGCTGGGATGGGAGAGAACCATACATCTATAATCCCTTCCCTGGGATGCAGTCTAGCAACACGGTTAATAAACAAATCAAGGCATCAAGAAAAAGAAAGAAATGATAAAACAAGGATCGGAGAAGATTTACATCATCGCTCATCGACCCTGAAAAGACAGAGAGCAAGGGCGCGCCGGCCCTAGCTAGCTAGCGGCTAGCTTATTGCACGGCATTGCCCTTGTCCTTGCCTTCTCCTTTCCGCTGTTCCTCCTCCAGTTCCTTCTGTTTCCTCTCCGCGATATCTTGTCTCTGCTCTCTCTGCTCGGCCTGCACCTTGTCCTCTTCGGCTTCCAGTGCCTCTACAGCCTGCCAATCTCCCTTCTCCGGGACCGTCTTCGTCTCGTGGTGGTTGTCGTCGATGTTCTCGATGTCCTTAGGCGCTGCAACACCCTTCTCCTCGTTCTCTGTATTCTGCTCGTTTTCCTCCTCGATCAGCTCCTGCTGCTCCCTCACGACTTCGAGACGCTGCTTGTTAGTGGCGGCACCTTCAGCGTTGTGAACCTCGAGCTCAATCTCGTGGAAGAGCTCTTCTGGGATACTAGAAAGTACGGCCTTGAGCGCATCGATCTGCGATGCTATCTCGTTCTCGTGGCCCGGTTGCGTGTACATGTACGCGTTGCTGAGGACCAGCAGAGTAGACGGGACGCCTTGCTTCAAGCGCAGATCGAGCCACATAGAGAGGTCGTCACGGAGGCGGGCTGGCGACAGACCGTGCGTGCGGAGGCCACGCGACGCACAAGCCATCTGCAGCTCGGGAACGGAAAGCGAATCGACACCCTCGTAGAAAATGGCTCGGTCGTCACGCTTGATCTGGCGCATACGGTGGCGGATGTGGTACCGGAGCATAGCGTCCGTGCCGAATGAGTTGAGGTTCATATACTTGCACATGGCGACCAGCTGAGGCCGGGACAAGTTGTCCAGGGTAAGGTCATCCTTGAAGATCTTGCAGACCTTGATAACATCCTCAGACGACGGGGATTCGCCTGTCGCCCGGATCTTTCTGAAGAATTCTGCGAACTCCTCCTTCTTTGCGCTAGCAGCGCTAACGGGGAGACCTGTCTCCTTCAAGGTATTCCGGAGGAAAGTCGACACTTCTTTCCGGGTCGACCGCAGATTCATTGCCTTCTGCTCCCGCGACTTCTGTCCCTCGTACGTACTGGGGAGCATGTTAGGGAACAGCTTCAAGGCAACGGGAAGCAGCAGTTCAGCAAAAGGGACAATAACAAAGACCGAGAAGGGGACCAGCCGAACAAGGTCTTTTATTGTCCTTTGCAACTGTAGGGTAGAAGTGTAAGCAGTCTAAACACATATTGGCCCAAGATCAAGGGGGCATCCTGACGAACCTGTCTGTTCTCCCGTCGGCTAAGCTCGTACCCCGCCGCCATCTTCATCACCAGCTTCGTACTGATCTTGACTTCCGTAGCCAACAGCTTCGTGCCATCCCAGTAATGCTGGATCTCCTTCTTAATCTTCTGCCCGATCGTCAACTTCTTCTGCTCTTTGTCCTTCTCGGGGACCCTCTTCTCGGCCTCCGCAACGGCCGCCTTGGCAGCCCCCAACTCATTCAGTTTCGGCTTCTCACCCTGTTGCGATTCATTTTTAGCCGGCAATTCCACTTTCGGGGTTGCGGGCTGGATCAGGTTCGCATCTGGGGCAAGGGGAGATTCTAGTGAACTCTTCGGCGTCTCCGTGGGAAGAGGTTTCTTAGCCTGTTCAGCATTGAAACCAGGTGGAGGGAACGATCCTGAGGTGGTCGATGTGGACGTCTCAGTCGAATATCCGCGCCCCAGGGGAACGAGAATGGCCAGGGCTTGCAGACGAGTTGGCAGACCCCGGTTGTTCCATCGGAGGTTCGCCGCGGAGCCGGAGGCAAATGCACTCGGGAGACGGGTTCGTGCTGCGAGAAAAAGGGACATTAACTTTGTATACATGAAAAAAATGAATTGAGTAGCTCACCACCAAGGGTAGCGCGCGGTGCAGAGGCGTTGCGCACCAGTCTGGCAGACCTCATCTTGACGAGACGCTGCGGAAGTTCAGGAAGTGATGCTCGCTGAAACGAGCGAGAAGGCACTTGAGCGCAACAACGTCGATCAGTCTGTCAAAAAGTAGTCTCTAGGATTGTAATATGGCGACAGAAAAGATAACCACCACGTATATAATTCGAGGGCTCCAAGATGCGGGGACAGCAACTTTTGGAAGTTGCCTGATCTGGTCTGACGATGATACTAAGAAAAGGACGTGGTCTGCACGTGACGGGATCCCGGCGTCGGAGTTATTTGCTCGGCCGGGTTTACGAAGTTGAGACGCAATCGAGCAGTACATCATAGTGGAGCCACCCGCAACCTTACGATCTAGCACGGAACCTGTCAGAGCCATTACCATTATTATTATAAAGTCATTGTCATTATCATCGTATATTCATTGATAGGTAGGTATATATACTGTGCGGAATGCAGGGTGCGTCGCAGTGACAGAACTCAAAAAAAATGAGGAAACCAGGGTGATAATTCCAGGCCTCGAACACCGAACTGTTCTCATATCTATAATGACCAACTTCCCTGTTTAAGTCATGACATAAATCAAAAAAACCAAAAAGACATACGGCATGTGGATGAGCGCCAGTGTAGCAAAGTCAAAGAACCGTCTATCTAGCTTCTCTCCCGAATCTCGTCAGCATATGGCGGGTCGTTTTCAACACCGGTAGAAACAGGCTTGGAATCCAGAGGGGGGATGCGGTCGATGCTGGATTTGTCCGACTCGGAAAGAGAAGTGGCCGTATTATCATCAAGGACGCGTGATGCCACCGCAGTAGCCTTCTCTGGCGCAAGGTCCGGACTTGTAGAACCCTCTGGGGAGGACTGCCACTTCGCCACATCCTTCTTCAGCTGCTCCAGCTCTTTCTGGAAGCGTTTGCCAAAGACGTCGATGTAGTACGTCGCCCCGTTGTAGATACTCCAGATAAATACAAACATCAAAAACGCCGCACTGGCACGGCGGTACCAGAACCAGATGGGACACGGAATCATGGTCAGTAACGCGTAAGTATATTGAACCATCATAAAGGCTGGTTCTTGCATCGTTTCCGGCAAACTGAGAACGAACTTCCCGATCCATGTCTTCGCATAGGATTTCTTGAGCCATGTGAAGCTCGTCGGCCGGCCCGCGGCAATCTTATCGCGACGGCGCACGCTGATAAAAATGTGATAGGACAGCTGCCACACGGCATAGGGTACTGTTGCCCAAACCATCATGGCCCCGAGGGAGTAGTGCTCTGGAGATCCAGGCTTGCTGAATTTAATGTCATAGATGGCCGGGAATCTCTCCTTCAGCATTTCCGTCGGTGTCAAGTGAACAAGGCAGTGAAGCGTCGCCGGCGGCATGATGTGGATCCATACACTTCGACCGTGTGAGTCGCATTGAGATGCCAGATACAGACAGGAAGTGTAGCTTACCTTGTGACCTTGTCTAGGCTATGGAAGACCATGGAGTTCCGCCACATGGCAATCGCAACCGCATTGTTCCCAAATGCCAGGCAATACGTGCTGATGAAGAGTCTCTTCGAGCGGGGAAATACCCAGATGCTTAGCACCGAGAGCAGATTGACAAAGTAGCAGAGATCGGCAAGGAAGTAATGGTAACCAATCTTGTGATATCGATAATACCGAATTGGCATGAAGTAGGCCAGCTGCCCGCCGAACCAGTAATAGAAGTATTCGGGGTAGGCACCGATCAAGTATCCGCTGATAAAGATGTTGAGCACACCGGCTATGAATGAGATCTTCTCACGGGCCGTCACGGTGGTCGTCGCATCCCACTGTGTCACCAGCCGCTCAACCGACTCCTTCACACGTCGACCGTATTTCTCCAGTTGCTCCTCGGCCGTGGGCACCCGTTTCTTCCATTCCCCCACAACCCGGTCTTTTGCCTGTAATGAAGTGGACTTCAGCTTCTCGCGCTGCCGCTTGACCCTCTCCTTCTGGGCTGCAAGCGCCTGATGCCATTTCTCAAGCTTTTGCGGGAGGGCGAAACTGTCCAACAGGTCGAAGACGGTGAGCTTGTCGAGCGGCGGAAAGGCCTCCCAGTCCTCCTGATAAGAGCTGCTATGTGAAAACGAAGGAGTCCGCGATAGCTTCTCGGGGGTGGCTGATGGCGAGGACGAGCCATCTGCGGTAGCCGCAAGCCCATCTGCTTTGAGCCCCGCGTCCGTATGCGTCTTGACCGAGGGTTCGGACATCAGATGGTCATGGGATGTTGCCTGATCGGACTTGCTTTGGGGAGGAGGCATAGTGTCTTCCATGAGGGCCAGTTTCTGCTGGAATACGAAGATGGTAGGACCACCGCGAGCGTGAGGGCCGTAAGGATGACTAGTGAAGCGCACAAACGTTAGCATCGCGACGTCAAGCTACTAGCCTCTCAAAGGAGAACTGAAGAAAAGGCTTGTCTCCAACGTGACAAATGTCCTGACGGGACAACTCGAGCATGAAACAGAAGAGCTGGCAGGGACATCAAATATTACTCACAATGCAAGACTCGGAGGCTATCGCAGACTCGACACCAGCTGATAGAGCAGCCCGCCAGTGGTGTTCATGACCCCGCCCGCATGATCCGGCGCGACAACGTGCGGAGAGGGAGGGCAGGCGAGAGATGTTGAGGAGCACGAGGTCGTCGTGCTCGAGCCCAAGCCTGTGGTTGGCTCCTGTGAGCCGTGTCGATCCCAAACGCGCCTGAGGCCTCAGGCCGCCAGACCGAGACAAGATCGCGCCAAGCATCGGGGCTTCTCCGCATGCAGCGATCGAGATATCTCCGTCCGTGGATCCACGGACGGAGATATCTCGATCTTAATCCTAAAAATACCTACCTCCGCCGAGAAAAGACCCGTTTCTCATCACCACCATGTCCTGCGGAGATGTACATGTTAATTCCTCAATCCTCAGTCCATATCTAACCAATCGAACTAGAGGATGGTGGTATTCCTGACCCATTCACATACCCTCTGGGAATGTGTTTGATAGTTCGATTATTTTCCGTGTATCCAATACTGCCAGCATGACCATCAAGACACTTGTAGACAAACTCCGTGCCCCCTTGTATGCCTTTAGTACGCTGGCTTTTATAAACACAAGCAGAACAACAACCCGAAAGTTTTCAGGGCCATGCAGTCGTTCCACTTCATCCCACGTCTTCGCCCATAGCTGCGTTTCTAAAACATAGAGGCATTGTTTCCAAGTTAAGCAACGGGGATTCAAACGTGTCGTGTATCGGACTGGTCGTGACTAACCCTGATATACAGGTGTTGTGTTGAGTGAGAGATTCCAGATCCCAGGTTGTGCGGTGCGCCCAGGAGCCGGGACCATCAGCTGTTGGGTGAAGTAATCGGGCATGCATGAAGGATCGGTCTCATTGATCGGTGAACAGACTCCTCCGGGTGCCCCCGTCGGGAAGATGACGGCGGACACATTGCCATTGTAGTCTCGTGAGTACGGGAGAATGCTGTCAAAGGGGCTTGTCCCGCTACCGGGTATGTCCAGAGAGGGGCCAATGCTAACACAGAAGTCGTGGGAATGTTGTTTCAGCTGGCTCATGTTGTGCAGGTATGGGTGAGCGTGTTCTTCATGTGCTGATGGGATGCTGTTTGTCAGACTGCTCATAGAAGGGATGGCATCATTCTGGATTTGTCTGAACGATTGCTCTTCCAGGCCATTGGGCTTCTCTGTTCCGGCTGTCGAAACTGTGGTGGACGAGGTTTGAGATCCCCAGTCTGGCTCCTGCTCGTACTCAAATTTGAAGCTTGAATCGGTCAACTGGACCTGCGAAACGTAGATGATGGTGTCGCCATCTGTGGACGGGCATCAGTCTCCGAACTCTGACGGTTACAGATGTGGACAGCACCGACCAATCTCACCACTCAAGTATCGTTCTTCTGCTTGACGGACGTAGTATATTTCGTCCAAGACCCTCAAGCGTTCTGTCGGTACTATCTGGCGTCTTACATCCTGACCAGCTTCCCTCAGCTTTTCAGCAGTGATACCGTGACTTTCGCGTAGTTCACGCAGAATGTGGATTAGGAGTCGGATCCTCTCTTTGCAGTCATCAGCCCCGAAGAAGTGACGTTGGGAATGGAAGAGATCTAAAATCAAAGCTTACCAGCCTTCAACAGATGATCCGGTTCTTTGTGGGTGACACCCGACGGCCACCACTTTGGCTTTGTCAATTCAGGATCGGGACGCTGCTCAGGTGAAGATCCCGAAGCCGGCTTACGTCCATTGTACGGATGGTTCACTTGCTTGCGGGGTTCAACCAGCTTGATGAAGGCTTTCGCAATTACGCGACAATTGAGTTGCTGGAAAGCATCAAATGCTTTCTCATAGTATTTCCGCATGCGATCCTCGTCCCCGACTTTGAGAGCTGTTCGTCGGAAAGTCAGACTCGGAATAGGATGCCCGTTCAGCTCTGCACTCGACCTCCGGCGATCAGCTCTAGAGTCTCGACCTTTTGGGTTTCGTTTCTGACGCTTGTTCTGCTGAAATTGCCAGTCGCATGGAATGAGTTCCGTCGGCCCCAGCAGAGCTGTCGGGCCCCAATTCGAGCTTTGTTGAAGTCCTAGTGAAGAATCCGTCATTAAAGTTTGTTTCTCACACACACTGCCTTTTGTGTGGTCAACTGACTGGGGAATTAGGTCTCCTATGTTCCTTATGCGCTTTCTATATGTATACTCACCCGGGAAGTTCTGTGAGGTTGGTTTACTTCCCATAGCCACGGCTTCCAAGAACCGCTCCTTGACATCTGGAGTGAAAATGATCTTGCCACAGCTTGCAATAGAAGGTGAGACTTCAATACCGAGTTCACCATTGTGATTGATGTAGATGAGAGCGAAATGTTGGTATGGGATATTACATAGCTTCGACTGAGCTGGTAGCACTTGCTATGGAGAATACATTAGCGTTGGATATCTCATTGAATACTAGAAACTTGGAGTACCGATGAATCTTGTTGGGCTAAAATATTATCACAAGGCAACATCGACTGCCGTTCGTCCCCGCCGAAGGCAAGGGACTTTGCGACATGTTCCATACTGGATGTCGTACTGATCCAGCCTGTTCCGTTCCTGTTTTCGTGGACTTTGGATAAGACACTGAGGAACTGATTTGTCAACTCGAGAAAATTTCACAGCGGAGAAGTCTTCAGTCGTCAAAGAGAAAAGAGCAAGTCTATCAACTGTGCCACGTCTGCCTTTTGAACTCCTATAAAGATCAACCATCCATTGTCGGAGTATAGATGGTGATACCGTGATATACAATGTGCAGGTAACTGCCAGAAAAGCTTCAGGGCAGAAGAACAGTGGGTCTCCGAAGGCATGATCTCCAGGAGGAGGGCGAGAACGTAGTAAATATGGCGAAGGTGGGAAGGCTCCGTGCAGAAGAGCTCAGGCTCAAAACAAGTCACACAGCTATGAAGGACGAAGCTCCCCCGCCGATCTACATTAAAAGCTCCCCGACGAGATGTACGGTGGTGGCTGCACGGGGCATCAACGTAAGCCGGATGAATGTCGTAGATGGGTGCTCCGGAGATAGGAAGGGCCCCGGACACCTTACCCAGTACATGATCCGGTCTTCTTGGTCAGGGACGAAGATCTAATAGGCTCCAGCCCCGGTCCAATTGTCAGAGGGCTCATCGAACGGCGAGGGACGGCGTTTCAGGGCTGAACACCGCGCCCAGGGCCTGCGGTGGTGCCCTTGTCGGCCCTGAGACGCTTCGGTCCGTGGTGATCATGGAGTCCAGGCAAACAGAAGCACTCCAGACGCCAGGGAGGCCTGAGATGTCAGGAATGCAGCCACTGCATCGCACGGATGCGGCGTCGACGTCGAGGTCAAATCCCATCGACCTTGGTATCTCCGAGTAAAAACTGGACCTGATGATGCAGGGGAACGGTGCAGCCCAGCGAGGATCCTCAGACTAGCGACCTTGCGTTCCGCGCTGATCCTGCAGAGATGGACCTGTCCGGGGGGTCGTATTCATCGATGCTCGAGCGCGGAGGACGGACACTTGGAGAGCGAAACGACCGGCACAGCGAGCAGCCAGACGCAAGATCCAAGACGCGAGAACATTAGCCACCTTCGCCGGCGGCGGGATTCCGCAAGAGATTGACAGCATGCATCGCTCCGTGCCTCGATCGTCTGCAGAGGAGAGCGTCGAGGGCGATCGCGAGGGTCGTTAAGGTTTGCCCTACGCGGGCCGCGATCTCCGACAGACGGCATCGGCCAGACCAGCCTCACTCCGCGCTCGAGTCTCGACGGTTTTACTCGTGACATTATTATCATTGCAGCGTCCTGTGAAGAGCACGGCTCTTGGCCTCCTCTCCGTCCGCGGATGCTGAGATGTCCTGCGCGGAGAGCTCAGCCTCTGCAGGGCGGGTCTCCTAGACTGCTAGCGATTTGGTCGCCCTCGCGGAAGTGCGAGCACCTGCTCCCGGGCGAAAGTAAGCCCTGCTGCCCTATCCGGCTTCTTATTTGGAAGCAAAGACTTAACTACTCCAGATCGTCCCGTAGCGTCGGTTTCCGCCGGCCCGACGCTGCAGAAACGTTAATCACTGTGATGGTGACGACTCACGAGGGGTTGGGGGTTGTGTCTTCCTGTGACGCCAAGGCACGTCCGGTTGATGGCTTCCTCCACACGCATAGTATTGCGAGGAGTTCCGTACGTCGTTCAGCTGCACAGCCGGAACGATTCCAGAAGGAGTCATACTCTAGGAATCTAGATCATTAAACACACATCTGCTGCCCAGTGCCGCGCCTCCATGGTGGCGTCCAGATGGTATCTTTTGAGAGAACAGCAGAGGTTCAAGTTGGTGTCCACAGCTTGGTGGTGGTTCAAGTTCGCTAGTCTTGCTACACTAACCAGCGAGAAGATCTCTTAGTCCTCCGTCCCTTATCGTATTCTCTGACGATCAGTGGCCGCTCATTCTGAAGGGCCTCGTTCGCTGGAAAATAAATCCGGCCCAATAGATTTTGTCCTGGCAGCCAGGCTAGCAATGGCCAGCTCCCGGTCTTTTTCCAGGGCTTCATGAAACGCCATTCCCCGTTCCCCTTAGCCAGCTCCACGAAGAAGGTTTCACCTGGTGCAAAACTACAACTTCCAATCAGATTCAAATCCCTTTTCTCAATCGAATGGGTTACCTAGCTTTGCATGTTCCATTGTCCACGAATAAACTCTGCACCTTTGCTGAATAATAATAGCGACATTAACTACAAGGGTTATTCAATAATTTCCCGGGGGAAGGGAACGGAGAAATGGGTTTAATCTACCCGAACAAAATCGACTACTCTGAGGAGTTTCTTCATTGGCTTCAGGCAGACAAGCGAGATAAACCAATAATATGCAGAACTTCTCGGCTGCAATTCTTAATCTTGTCACGAACCCACGTCATCTTGCGTTCAGCGGTGAGCCATTCCTTGTTTTCAGTTAATCATTCCCGATGATTCTGCCAAAAGAAATTTGCAGCTAATATACGAGTGTATAAGTACATATTGAGCGACCGAAAAGACTGAATTCTGTGGAGTGCTACTGTATATTGAACTTGCATGATAGTACGAAGTATGACTGTTGAAAGAATGCTGACCTCAAACCTCCGATCGAGAAGGGACTGAAGAGTGCGGAGGCCTCTTAGACATTATTAAAATCAATAGTACACAGTCTCTACCTGAAAGGCACATCACTGCCGTACGCGGTAGCTACCCAACCACTTTCTCAGGGCATTTTTAGCGGAGAGTCAAGCATCCACACCGATTTTCTGCAAGTCATCACATGCCCGCTCTGCAGTACTAAATCTTCTAACCAAACGACTGTCATGTTTTCTGAAGAATATCCAATCCTGCACTGGAAAGACGCTGTTTCAGCCTTTCAGAGAGGGGAATATGGGACTCAGATTTAGAACTGTTGGTTCAAGCCGACAAGATCTATACGGTCGCCGACTGAAGGGTTCTTAAAGTATTCCACGCAATATCTTCCTGCTGTTTTCTGGTGACACCTTCACTGTCTTTGGAGACCCGACTTTATCCGACATCCTTGAGATGGTACGGTGTACATCTGTCAACCAGGAAATGGATACATACTACCTACCAAATATGTAGCTGCTCGTGTTTCCAACCTGGAAAAAAGAAAGTTGACCAGACTCACCTGAGAGACTTCAGCCTTCCCAAGGCCATTCGATTTCGATCACATGATCTGCAAAAATTAATATATGAGGCCTGGTGGTACTCCGTGGTCCCAGTCGTCGAATCCATTCTGATTGGTTCTCCAACCTAACCCCAAAATGACCCCCACCCCCGGCCCTCCCCCCGGACTGAATTCCCACGATTTACATAGTTCAGGCTTTAGTCCGACATCCGACCAGATTCAACATTCCATAAAGGGATTCTTTTCCGGCCTCCATCTCGAAGCCATATACAGCATTAAACGACTCTCTATACACTGCTAGATCGAACTATAAACAGCCTACAACTCCTAATTGTTTCCCCGTACTCACAGGATCCACTTCCTTCGGCAAGGCATCCCTAAGAACTCCAACTTCACTATGAGATAGAGAGGACATCGCTCTGTACGCTTCTCGCTCTATGTGAGGATTTTCTATGTTCTTTTTTTTTTCTAAATTGCCCGGTACTCTGTGCTGCTGTGCGATATCTGTGCATGCTTCGCAGCTATCTATCACATGGCTACGCTTGTGCCCACCGACGTATAGAACTCGGTGATAGATGTTAGATGGACGCTTCTCATCTTCACCATCGGGAATTCATCTTTTTTTTTCGCTGCCAGTGACCCTGCTCCTCTCGGATTACCAAATTTGTGTAATATAAATTTCATATCTATTTACATATAAGTGCAGGTGTACATACAATAAGCATTGCCTTTGTCCAATGGTCCGTCCTATGCATCTTTCCATAATATCTATGTGCTTCCTGCTTCCAGCATCTATATCTGAGCTTTGTGGGTTACCAAGTATATCCACTCTGTCTGGTACAACGCCTGATCAAGATCAAACCATTCGCGCAGCTTGCACAGCTTGACCTCGAGCAGGATACCCGCGACGATTAACCTCAATAAGAAAATATGGTTGCTGCTCCCGAGCTAGAGAAAGATGGTTTGCTGCGTAAGATGAAGAATTGCGTCGAGAGAGATTTATCCGCAACGACGCAAAGACCCAGGGTTAGGGTGGGATATTTGAGAAGGAGGTTCGGATTGGAGAAAAATTGCGTTGGTATCTTTCCTATCTTCTTCCTTCTTTTGTTTCTTATACTTCTTTTTCACATTGGTTCTCGTCCCAGTATAAGTATACAATATCCAGGCATTAACCATTATCATATTCACGATGAACATTCCTCCCACAGACTTCAGCGATCTTATATAAAAAAATTTCTCATGAACATAGCTCCTCGGTGACAGCCAATGTCTCTCACTCTCAGACAAGGACAAACAATGATAACAACGCGGTCATGAGCTATGGTTGGTGATATCAAGTTATGATTAAGGAGAGAAACTATCTATTTACATAGGTGCCCCCATCTACTTGATCATCTCCATAATCGAGCTCCCTGGCTGTTCTTGCGGGCCCGGGCACCGCCCAGCGTCGCATATCCGTCACCTCGATATCGAAATGAGAAATGTTACGCGAGGGAGGAATCGCGCCGCCAGGGCTAACCGGGACCCTCGCGGTGACCCGGTTCCTGGTCTGTTCTTCCCCGTGTGGACGCCCTCGGGCGCATTTTTATTGAGTACTATATTAGCTGGTTTCGTAAGTAGACAGACGGTCGCAGGACCATATCGTATGGCAAATATACGTTGCCATGTTGCAGTCTTGTCATTGCGTGAGTTGTTTCTTTTTTATACAGTAGTCTACTCTCGCATCTTGTGCGCCTTACTACTATCGATCTTTTTCAATCCTCGAGTGGGTGGTCGAGACACACACGACTCAGAGATCTACTCTGTGGAGGCTATCATGTTCCCTGTCGAACTTCAACCCTATCTATCTATCTATCTATCTATCTTCAGATCCTCTTATGACTTCAGAATCTTGTCATCCGTGCCTAGCACTTCCGCCGCTTCTATTTGCCACTCTCTGTTTTCTGTTCTTTCAAGCCTATATTTAACGCACCTATTTATGTACTTAGATATCAATGACGAGTAGGACCAGCAGGAATTTTCAGAGGGAATGTCCTAGGAGTCAAAAAAGCGCATTAAGTAGTGCAGTTAGGTAATTCCCGAGATAGAGGATCATATTTGTCCAGAAGACAGGGATGCATCAGCTGCTGAAAATCATCCTATGCTCGCCAAATAGAAATTCACACCAGATTAAAGAGGGGCGTCAGGCGCAATAATTATATGTTTTTGCCTGTGCCTGGGACGCGGTTAACAAGACTCTAAATGAAGACGACGACTTGTTTAAGGAGTTCGCGATGAAGGGCTTTGCATTCCAGGATAAGAAGGCAGGATTGCTCTAGAGTTTACTTGATCCTGAAATAGAGGCATCTATTCGGAAGGACATTCATATCATAAGACTGGCATTCAGAGATACTTGCATCAACTAGACATACAGCAGACCCGGAAGCATTCTCTGCCCCTGTAAACCTCCCTGACTGCTATCAAGCGGACATTAAAAAAATCCCTAAATCCTTTGGTACATACCTCGGAACTAGCCACCCGTATGAGAAGATAACAAGATAACTTTATTCGTATCATACAAGTCAAGGGCATAAAATGTTACATGAAGGAAAGCAAGATCAGAATCAGTGGTATTTCCGAAGCTATGGAGACGGTCAGCCGAAAACCTATGCAAATTGCGTGTGGCAAGAGGGAGAAGAGAAAGACTTACATCAAGCGTCAAGCACTTGCTGGTATTTTCCGCCTGGTCCCTGTAAATTCCGATCAGGGTTTCGCTATTCTGGAACAGCGCCGTCTTCAAACTGATGACGATGAACTGCATGCCGGGACCAGCGTGATCGCGGATGTAGTTTGCAATCCTTGCAACATTGGCGTTGTCAAGGGCCGCATCTACTTCATCCAGAACGAAGAATGGAGACGGCTGGTAGGAGTGTATGGCAAAGAGAAGGGCGAGAGCAGCCATGGTCTTCTCTCCTCCAGAGAGATGCTCCATATCCCGGAAGCGCTTCAAAGGAGGCATGGCGTGGTACTTGATTCCGGAAAGGTACGGCTCATCAGAGTCCTCGATATCGAGATATCTGTTTAGCGAGCTGATGGTCAGCAAAGACAACAATATATCTAGGTACACATCTGGAGAAACTCACGCTTGACCGCCAAGAGGATAATTTGCGCTTCGCGTCAGCTCCCGATAAATGGGACCTATCTGTTCAGATATATGGGTAAAAGCTTTGTTGAAGAGCTCCGAACGTTTACGCATCACGGCCTCGAAATCTTCTTTGGCCTTTCTAGCGCGCTTCCGTGCCTCCTCAAAGTCCTTTTCTGTACTACGAAGCTTGTTCTCAACATGCTCGAGACGCTCCATTGCACGTGTGTTCGGCGCCATTTTTTCGAGCTCACTGTTGAGGGACCTGATCCTCTCCTGTAGTTCTTCCTCAACCCTATCATCCGCCGACTGTTCCCACGTTAGCACCGACGCGGTTAGACCGATTAGCAAACTACATACCTCCTTCAGAGTTTCACCTAAGGAATCGAAGTCTACTTCGATGCCATAATCCTGCACTGCCGGTGCCTGGGTGCTAGTCGCATTGGCATCCTCATCAATTTCCATCGCATCTGGATCCGCTGTCTGAACAAGCTCATCGATAGGAAGTTGATCTAGAGGAGCCGAGTTTTCAGTAAGCGGAATATCAATATTCTCCAGCTTGCAACGCCTAAGAAGGGCATATCGGCCAGAGGAATGGCGCTGGATGTCACCCTCCAGGGCGCTAATGGTCCTTAGACTGGCTTCCACGTTCTTGCTACGTTTCTGAAGCTCACGGCGTTGCTGTGCCACATTATCTGCAGACTGAGCATAGAGGTCCTTTTGTCTTTCAAGGTTCTCCTTGAGGATATCAAGCTCCGCATTAAATTCATCAAGCTGATTTCTAATCCTCTCCTGTTCAGCTTTGAGCTCTTCGATCAAATCCCGGTCCCGCTGGTGTTGAGCTTTCAGATTGTTGATTCGGTCATCAGTAGCTTGTAGACGCTGTCTCTCAAAGCTCAGCTGATTTTCGATTCTGCTCCTCTGAGTTGTGAATTCCAGCTTCTTCCGAGAGGCCTCCTCTTGCAAAGATCCCTGCTGGGCTTCGTACTCTCGGATATTGTCATAGCCGAGGCGACTGCAGAAGCTGCTGTAGATCTCATCTTCGACATTGCTGACTGACTCTTGAGATTCTTTAATGGCCTCGTCTAGTTCCTCCAGCGCATGTTGCTCCTGGAGTAGCTTTGGCTTCAATTCATCCATCTGGCGTTTGACAAAGTCGATTTCGCTGCGCTTGCTTTCAATGTTCCTATCAAGCGCCTTCTGCTCCTCTCGAGCATAGGAGAGACGCTGTTCAAGGCCGACGAGGTCTCCTTGAAGTGCTTCTTCTTCAGCGCCCTTATGGTGGCTCTTGGGGAGATTGGCGAGATCACCCAGCAATTTATCTTTCAATTTGTACAGATTCTCAATTTCAGAATCTTCCCAGCGTTTAGCATTTTGTTGACCAGGGCCATGACCTCCAGTCATGAGACCTCCCTTGTGGATAACGGTGCCGTCAAGAGTGACGGCTTTCGCGTCGACGCCCTTCTCGTAGCACAGGTATTTAGCTGTAGCCAGGTCATCGCATACGATCGCATTTCCACAGGCATAACTGATGGCTCTAGAGACCGAATCGTCATAGTCAACTGTCTCAATTGCCGGACGCATTCCCCGGTGCATACCCTTCAGGTTCGAATTGAACGGTTTCACTTGGATGGTTTCGAGAGGGATGAAAGTCGCCTGTCCAGCTCTTTGGTCACGGAGGTGTTGGATGCACTCTTTGGCCGTCTTCTCATTGTCGACCACGATTGAGTCGAAATGTCGACCGAGGACGGTACTGACAGCTTCCGCATATTTCTTCTGCTTTGGCTTGCAAAGATCGCTCACGCGACCCTTGACACCAGGAAATATGCGCTTCAAGGTAGAGATCATTTCCTTGGCTCGAAGCTCCTTTTCGTTCTGCTTCTTGCCATCGTCCGCTTCAAGCAGTTTTTTCAAGACCACCTGAAGCTTTTCTTCAAGCTCAGTTCGCATCTGGGAAACACGCAGGCGTTCAGAAGTGAGCGCATTCAGCTCCTTCTTCTTGCGATCGATCTCGTTCGACGTGGTTTCAATCATCTCATTAATGGCTGATTTGCGTTCGATAAGACTCTGCATGTCGGATTCCAAGCTCTTGAGCCGCCATTCGCTGCTTTCATATTTGCTCTTCAGGCCGTTTACAGTCTCCGCTTCCGTCTTTCTCTGACGCCGGAGGTTGTCAAGCTTGAGCTGTTCCGCAGAAGTGCGTTTATTGACCTCTTCTTTGAGCCTATTATATTCCTGCAAATCTGCATCGCTCAGCTGGCCTCCTTTCTTGCTCATGGACTTTTGCCACTCCGATTCCCATTGCGCCTGCGCTTTCTCTACAATCTGGAGGTCCTTTTCGAGCCGTTTCGCGTTGGCGGCTTGGGCTTCACGCTCCTTGTCGATTTCAGAGATCCGCGAAGCGTACCTCTCGACCTTCTTCGAGGTGATATCTATCTTTTCATCCACGGGGACCAGGGAGTTGGACAAGTCCTCAATATCCTTTTCTTTCTTCGTAATATTCTTCTCCGCCTTGACAACATCCCTGCCAACTCTCGCGTGTTCCTTCTTAGCCTCTTCCAGGTTCTTCTCGTACTTCTCGACACCACGCCGATATTCCTTCAGTTCGTCCTGGTGTCTCTGGATCTCGGCACTGGACTCATCGATAAGGCGTTGGAAATGAAACAGCTTCCACAGGATATGAGTGATAATGGCCTGGTCTCGCTCCTCCGCTTTCCGAGCGTAATTCTCCGCCTCCCTCTTTTGTTCCTGATATTGTTTAATCTCAGAATTGATGCCCCTCCGACGGTTGAGCTGGTATGTCTGCTGTTCCGCGGCTTCCTCCGCCTCCGCTTTCAGCCGCTCATACTCGGCCTTGTATTCGATACTTCCCGAGATCTGCTCGATTAGTCGAGTGAGATCCTTTGGCGACTGCGACGCGATTGCCTCGACATCACCCTGGAATACGAGGAAGTTGCGCGCTTTAATGAGGATGTTTTCCGCCTCCAACGCAGCGTTGTACTCCTGGGCCGTGACGACGCGGTCATTGATCCTGTATTCACTCACGCCCTGGCTTGTGATGGAACGTTTCCAACGCTGCTCTTCACCTGCATCGTCCTCGTAGACCGCCATGACCCAGGCCGTCTTCGGGTCGTTGCGCTCCCCCTCCTCTCCATGCTCCTGCTCGTCCTCGACATCAGGGCCCTTGGTCGCGCCGTCCTTTTCGGCAGAACCGTCGCCGTTGATTTTCGAAGTGCGCATAACGCGCCCACGGTAGACAAGATCGCGAAGGTTCGTAGACCGTAGATGTGACGACTTGATGCCAAGGACAAAAGAGATTGCGTCCATCCTCCTGCGCGTCAGCCTGTGTCCGAGTTCAAACGCAGCGCGAGTGCAACATACGAATTGGACTTGCCAGACCCATTGGGTCCGATGATGGACGTGAAGTACGCATCTCCGAAGAGGAGCGTATGATGGCCCTTGTAGGACTTGAAATCTGTAGGCAGAGTCAGCACCTCTTTGCTAGCAGCAGCGGCTGGGGGTCAATACTAAAGAGTTCGAGCCGAATCAGCTTCCCCATCTTGCGACCGCGAACGTATGTACACCGTTAGGAAGACCGTCCGCCCGCAACGAAGGCCGTGTTTTGGAGAGGGGCTCGCAGTGTCGCGCGCGTCGCAGCAGCTGCCGGACGCGCTGGGCGTTGCGGGTGTAGACTCCACCGAGTCACGGGCTTCTGAGTCACGTGCGCGAAGCAGATCCATCTACTTACCTCTATGGGAAACCGTCTAATCTTGGACCTAGATATCCATGAACTATCCATGATCGTCCTGTAGCCCTAGGTGGACATGGACCTATAAAAATTTGTGCGACGCGACGCTTCATTCCTGTTTCTATTTTAGGCCCGGAGCAGTGCTGCTCTATGCTTAGTGATTGCTCACTGATCACACTAGCCTTCGTCTAATTGACATAGTAGTACTTCTCTGAGAAGTCATACTTACTGAGAAGTATCATAAGGGATGAGGACAGAGCTAGTGAAACTAAATAAAACATATGATGCTTAAGGATATTAGGACATCTACTCTAATATCTTGTATTCTTGATCTATATATATAGCTGCCTCCTAGTACCATAAAAGTCATCTTTGAGACCTTGCACCACTGAATAGCTCCTCACCAATTATAACTTGGCAGCAGTTGGCGGCTGTGTCATGCATACGATAATGTTCCCACTCTCATCCCACAACCTGCTCTCCGAATACGCCCGCCCGTGTGCTCCAGCATGGGTCACACATTCCCTCAGATGCCAGTTGCTCATATCCACGTCAGGAGAGAAAATTCTCAAAGCGAAATCAAGGCTAGAGCAAGCCGACGTGTTGTCGAAAAATAGATGATTGTGTATAAGAGGTAGGAACGACGGCCAACCGTCCATTATGAAGGTCAAGCTTGCAATCTGCTCACCGTCCGTCTGCAAGGCATGCTTTGCTTGGATCCAGTCGGCTGAGGACTTGGATGTAAGTGGCAAGTCATCTTGAGTTGTTGGAAGTTTTCTTGGCAGCTCCTGCTAGAATTTGACTCGACACCCCTTCTGGACAAGGGCGGCTATTGCATAGTTCGCTTGAAAGAGCAAAGAATTTGTCGTATATTTTCGATTCGGTTTTGGAGATCTTGCCAGAATCCGAAAGACTTTGTCGGAGAGAATCCCAGGTCGGACAGTCTCGCCAATTGCTTCCGGGAAGGTTTAGTTGAATAGACGAGTAGTGGTGGTTCTTTCACCTGGAAATCGGCAAGGAGCTCCAGACATATCCTCGGCTTGCCATTTGCCTGCTCCTGAGATACTTGCACGCGACGAGTTGCAAAGGTTCTGGTATTTCGTGTCTCTTGCACACTGCATACCAAGTGCCGATCTGTGCTGGTTGGCCCAAGATAGTGGCCGAGAGCAGAGTAAAGATGGAAGCCTGATGGTGCCGTCTTACATGCCGCGTGAATGGCAAGGGCAACGGCATAACCTCCGTATGCTATGGGAGCTGAATTTCCCATTCGTTGTGGAAGGTTCTTGGAAACATAATGGGAAGAATCGATTTGCTTAAGAGCTATTTGTTCAGCCAGGTTGAAAGCCATCGCGCTGTGCCAAGCAGTTTTGGGATCGACAAGGAGACAAACCTTTAAGAATCACTCACTTTCTTGAGTCAGGTTTTGATATTTTCTCAGTATGATGAATACGGTGATATCGGGATGTTGTGGGAAGCAGGAAGCAGGCTGATGATGCGCGGGAGGGTTATATAGGTAAGGCCTCCCATCCGCCCCAACTCATCTCCAACACACCCCCTCAGCCGCTAGCTGCTGAACCCCGTGTCAATGTATGATCTAACATGTATGAAGTTCAATTTCCAATTTAGGTAATGTTGTCATTGTTTCATGGTAATGATTTGAACGATTTAACAAGTCATATAATAGCTCAGGTAAATGAACGGTTTCAAGCGATCCATTTAATGAGGACCGGGGCTCATAACCTCCTGATGTGGTGGATATAAAGGCGAGGCTGTCAGCAGGGCCGGCTCCCTCCGACAATGAATGAATGAATGAATGAAAGTCCCTGAGATTAAGTTCTGAGTCTAACTCCTTATCGGTAAGCAGCTAAAAACAGGATAACTTTAACCTGCTAATGGCTTGACCTTTCACATTGATGTCGCTTGGCACAGGGCTGAAACTCAAAGTCAGGGAGCCGAGGTTCCAGATAGATAAACAAGAAGTCCGTCGAGGTTCGACGAGCTGCCAACGGACCAATATCGTGCTTCGAATAATTGAAAAGAATAAAAATAAAAAAAGCTAAAACCGATATCGTCATTAGTTGAGTGCATTGGCTCAGTTGCTTCCCTTTAACAACAATAGATTTCCAGTACTTTGATTGTAGCTACCGTTTCTACTGCTCTCTACTGTGTTACTGGTTTTCAATTTATCAGCTTTTCCAATCGACTGACTACAGTCACTCTCTGCGATGTTATCATTCCTGGATCTTGACAGTTTCTGGAGAGTAATAGTTCTCCTTTCTTGGTCCTCAATCTAGAGAATCTTCCATTTGTATGGCATGTATGTATCCATCGCCGTTCCCAAATGATCCAGTAGTAGGAAAATACTTAACTGATTGTGATACCAGATCCGTTTCCGACGTGCCTTATTTACCCGTCTCTTAAAATCTTCTAGAGCACGAAATCCTGAAGGTCTGTTCTTGCCTGCAATTAATTCAACACGGGCGCCACTGATGGAGTGCGACTTTGATTTTCACAAGTCCAATTCCACCTATTCCACCGACTTGGATATGTCGCGCGGTAACTTAGCTCTGTTTCTGTTCGGTGACCATATACAAACTCGGTACGGACAAAAGAAGCCAATGATTATTCTGGCTGGAGTCCAGTGCACTTTTCGCCGGGAGATTAAGCCCTATCAGGGGTGCGAATTGTGGACGCGAGTCCTCTGCTGGGACGAGAAATGGCTCCATATGGTGTCTCATTTTGTGCAGAAGCGACGTTTCTAGCCTCGGAAGTATCTCCTTCAGCCCGATAGGAAGAATAAATGTTCGAAGTCTGGGGCTACACTCCGCAACAATTCCAAGGCAGTGCAAGGACCTGAAAAGGCGATTTTGCTTCTGCCATCTCACGATATGTCTTCAAGGATGGCCGCAAAATGATACCACCTAGGGATATTCTGCAAAAATGCGGATTTAATTTCCCGGGAAGACCTGTCTTCGGGTGTGACGATGGAAAAGATCGAAGAAATTAGAAGAAAAGGAATGTCACTTCTTCAGATGCAAAGTGGTTGGGATGAAATCCACAACCTTTTCTTGGAAAACAATCAATTAGCGTTTGGTAGATACACCGACCTTTTCTGGGGATGATGATGACCATTCCGGGTGTTGCTGGGCGGCTTTTTCGTTGGTTTTTGACTTTATGGCTACAGTATACTCTGTGGATGGTATTACGTTCAATTTAGTATTCAACTAGATTGTTGGCATGCATCAAGCAATTTAGATTAGAAAGGTTCATAGAAAAATATTATTGCCCAAATGAGAAGATCATTCTAAAGAAAGGTAATAACTCTCTGTTCCGCACAAATGTTCAGGTTTATCTTCGACTTTCTCGTCCGGATATGCATCTTGGAGCGTAAAAGGAGAATAAGTTGCACATTATGCTGCTGAATGACTTCAGCTTTGACCCCTTTTTTTCTTTTTTTTTTTTTTTTTTTTTTTTTTTTTTTTTTTTTTTTTTTTTTT
>ENA-UOWK01000165-UOWK01000165.1-bioreactor-metagenome-genome-assembly--contig:-NODE-165-length-78132-cov-25.512648_pt1 | contig 78132 bp, 98 predicted proteins | sample MGYA00238157_ERZ761612 | MGnify/ENA primary metagenome ERZ761612 (study PRJEB28901, sample SAMN06268035) | bioreactor metagenome | isolation source: Joint BioEnergy Institute, California, USA...
CGCTCTTCCGATCTCCCCCCCTCCTTTCCTTCCCCAAGACGAATAAATAAATAAAACCCCGACTGACATGTCTATACTACGCAACAGCAACATCACCTACCACGCCCCCGCCCTCTCGCGCTCCGAGCGCTTCGCCCTCCGCAAGCAGCGCGGCCTGACCATCTGGCTGACGGGCCTCTCCGCCTCGGGCAAATCCACCATCGCCGTCGAGCTCGAGCAGCAGCTGCTCCGCGACCGCCGCGTGGCCGCGTACCGCCTCGACGGGGACAACATCCGGTTCGGGCTGAACAAGGACCTCGGATTCAGCGAGAAGGACCGCAACGAGAACATCCGGCGCATCGCGGAGGTGGCGAAGCTCTTCGCGGACAGCGCCTGTGTGGCGATCACGTCGTTTATCAGTCCGTACCGGGCGGATCGGGATATGGCGCGGAAGTTGCACGAGGAGGCGACGGCCCCGGGGGCTGAGGAGTCGGAGGGGTTGCCGTTCGTGGAGGTGTACGTCGACGTGCCGGTCGAGGTGGCGGAGCAGAGGGATCCCAAGGGGCTGTATAAGAAGGCGCGGGAGGGGGTGATCAAGGAGTTTACGGGGATCAGTGCTCCCTACGAGGCGCCGCTCAACCCGGAGATTCATATCCGGAACCATGAGATCTCGGTGCAGGAGGCGGTGAGGCAGATCATTGCGTATCTGGACGAGAAGGGGTATCTGCCGCCGCCGCCGGAGAAGAAGGAATAAGCGGTTTCTCCTTGAGTTTTGTTTGTTGAAAGTCGGAGAATTCCAGGCCATAGACGAAGAGAAAGGGCTTTTGCAGGTGGAGTTTTTGTCGGGATTCGCACTGTACATCTTTCTACTAGAGCCATTGCGCGCGTTGATAAGACCGCAAGCACAGGATGTCTACGGATGATACCACGCCTGAGAATCCATGGAGTCAACAGTCAAGAGACGCTTCATCAAACCTCAGAACATTGACATAACAGCAATGTATAGATGCTATCCAAGCAGGTATCCAAAGACCAGCCAGCGGAGGCAGATACCCGTGTAACAGACATAGATGCATGCATGCAACAGATACACAACGGTTTCGCTTTCCAGCCAGCCCTGGCGAGGCTGGTGTCTTAAGACGTCCTTCACAAGCTGCGCCAAAGAACAGATGCGATCACTCGAACTGGAACTCGTAGTAGACGTATGGCGTGTACTCCGCCCCAACGTCGCCGGCGACATGTACATCGGTGGGCTCGTCCTTCTTCACCCGGCCCTTCTTGTCGCGCCCAAAAGCGTTCCCTGCCAGATAGGAATACTTCTCGTCGAGGTTGCGCTTCGCCTTTGCGGCTTGCTTCGGTGTTGTCTGGAAGATGTAAGCACGAGAAGAGCAAACCAACTAATAAAACCAATTCACAGTGATAAATCTGACATACCCGCACCAGAGCGCACATATAGTCCAACGGCAGCCCGTATCGCAGCACCGTCTCCACGAACACCCGCAGCACCAGCACATGGATCCAGACCATGACGGCCTCGCTCCACCCGGTCCGTCCCAGCCGCAGCGTCTCCCCCCACAGTCGCTTCGCGTCGTCGCCGACGCGCTCGACCTCCCGCTGCTCCTCCTCGCGCCCGCCCTCGACGTACTTGAACTCGCGCGGCACCCACTTGTGCTCGCGGCACTTGTGCAGGAATTCGGGGCTGTGCTTCTTGAACGTCGTCACGGCGTACAGCGAGAACTCGTCGTCGGAGGCGACGAGCGTCGCGGACCGCGGCACGACCATGGGCGAGACGGTCTCGTAGGTCTTGAGGAACTCCTTGACCTGCTGCGCGGGGACGGCGACGAGGTGGGTTTCAATGTACTCGGAGTCCCGGACGAGGATGCGGGGGTCGACGACGGAGGTCAGGGACTTGGTGGAGAGGTTGCCTCTGTAGATCTCAGACAACAGCATCAGTCGATTCTGAACCGGACATATGTATGAAGCGCGGCTGCGGCACGTACGTCTGTTTCCGCTGCAGGTTTGCCAATGTCGTCTTGACCTGGCTGTACTGGGAGTACTTGCTCCGGATGTCATTGTCGATGCTGGCAGCTTCCTGCGCGTGAACCAGAGTCAGACAAGGGACATTTCTCGATATGAAACGGGAGATGAATGTGCAAACCTTCTGCAGCAGATCAATCAGCTCCCCCAGCGGCTTGTCCGCCCGGTACTTGACCTTGTTCCACGAGAACGTCCGCAGGTACTGATCAACGGGCTCTTCACAGCCCCTTAGCCAAACCCCAACCCAGCTGGACTACTAGGACAAACGTACTGTCGTTAACCGTCTTCATATTCGCGATCTGCGCCTCGTCCCCCTCGAGCACACCCTTCAGCGCATCGCCCACCTTGGCGACGACGCCCTGGCACGCCGCCTCGAGCTTGGCCAGCTCGTCCGCCTGCTGCACCAGCGCGTCGAGCGTGCCGATCTTGAACTCGGGGATAGGGAACGAAGTGACGGTGCCGTTGTCGGGCGAGACGGTGGCGGCGATGGCGTCGAGGGCGTCGTCACGGTGGTGGGAGGGGGTGATGGAGGAGGGGAGCGAGAGGAGGATGTACTTGGTGGGTTTGGACATGGTGTCACCGACACGACGGACGGGGTTTATGATATAAGGGATGATAATGAGGCACAGGGAATATTACTGGAAAAGAGGAGGACCTGCTGCCACGCTCGAGCAAGCGGGCATGAGGCAGAGGAAGAGCTGGTAAGCTTGGAAGCTACCTAGGCACGGTATCTCAGATCAATGTCGGAGCTGGAGCTGCCGCTGGCGGTAGGGCGGGCGGTCGCCCTGCTCGTTGGACGGCTGCGGGACGGCCTCGGACTCGGGGACTCCACATCATGCTGCAGTCCGACGACATAATACAGGGTAGCTTCAAGGCAATATGACAAGCTACCTAGGTAATTTGATAGGGATGCAGTCTTGAGTATTGCATTTTCGTAAGCTTAACCGTGTGGTGCAGCGCATCAAGTCCTCAGCACTGTTTGAGGTCTACAGATACAGCGCACGTAAAGGCATCTGTGACGCGGACATGCCATTTCAGAAGTTATATGAAGAACAGATCTATGTCTCTTCACACTCAGTGATATATATACCCGAACAAAAATCAAGTCTAATATTAACCATCGGCATTAAGCATGAAATGCACATGCCATTGTCCGTCCCCTCTATGCGCCTAGCCCAGCTATGCAGGAACCAAAGTCGAACAAGAACAATTGATCGGAACTTTTTTTTTTTCGTAATACCGTCTCAAGCAGAAACATATTTAAGTGACCTTGTACAGGCTTGCCATGGTCTGCAGGGAAGATCACCGTCAGTACGCGAACCACATGCGATCTCAGGTTGTTAGGTCAGGGATGAAAGTATACCGAGGCATTCTTGGGCTCGACAAACAAGGCCTTGGCCTCCACCAGCACGACCGGCTCCTTGCCTTCCTCGGGCAGAGTCTCGATGCGCCCCTCGACCCACGCCTTGCGGCCCTCGACCTTGACCGTCTCCGCCCGGAGGACCGCGTAGGAATTGGCCGGCGCGGGCCGCCGGTAGTCGATGTTCAGGTTCGCCGTGACGCCCACGCCGTTGGGCAGCGCGGGGAAGCAGCAGCGCGCGAGGCCCTCGTCCAGGATGGTCGCCAGCAGGCCGCCGTGGACGATGCCCGGGTGGCCGGAGACGTCCGAGCCGAGATAGAAGATGGACACCAGGCTCTTGCCGCCCTTCTCGCTCCAGACGTACGGCGGGACGACGATCTTGTTGGGGCCCGCCAGCGTGCCCGCGGTGAGGTTGCGGGCGCGCAGCTCCTCGGGGATCTTCAGGTGCGGGCGGGACTCGGTGAAGGCGGGGTTCCTGCGCAGCTCCTGCGCCAGCGGGTGGGTGTTGATGAAGTTGTCGATCTCGCGCGAGGTCTCATCGGGCGGGTTGTAGAGGGTGAGGGTCTCCTCGTCGGTCGGGACGGGCTGCGCCATGATTCGGACGGCCGCCTGCAGCGGAGAGGAGGAGAAGCCGACGGCAAAGGAAAAGGCCGCGAGGGCGGTCCAACGCAGGAAACGACTGAGGCGGGAGCGAGGCTTGGGGGCTTGGGTCTGCGCAGATCCTGAGAGCCGTCAGCTAGAACATCCTTCTATCCAGCATAGTTCGTTTTACAACGCGAAACGTTTTCTTTTGTATATCGATATCGCAGACGGAAGATCGACTCACCACTCGAGTAGTACCTCTGCAGAACACGGGCCGGGGATCGTAACGGAGCAGCTCTGGCCAGCAGCACCGCGGGGGCCCGTCCTTTTGTACTGGGCCAGCGATGAGGCCCAGCAGATAAGGATCCAGCGGCGGTGGGGACCGGCTGGCAGGCAGCGCGGGCGGCCGTCCGGGTGGGCGAGGCTCGGGGCCGGAGGAGGATCATGGCGGGCTCAACAAGGACCACGCCTCGTGCGGGACCGGTTATAATTGGCAAGATGATGAACGCGCAACGAGGAAGAGTCCAGCGCTGGAGGCCCGGGATCCCGAGCAGGCATAGCCGCTGGGGAGCGGAGGCAGGACGGAGCGCAGCGCGGTCTGTTGGGGAAGTCTTGTGCCTGGCCGAGGAGCCACTCCGAGCCGGTGGAAAAGGATACCTCGGCTCGCCGGACGTTACTCCTTACACGGCATGTCTTGCGATCTCCAACATGTTTTGCAGATGGCGTCGCGGTGAAGGATTTGACCTGTTCCCAGCCTTTCTGCGGGGCTGGTGTACCATCTATATATGGCTGTCTAGTGTCCTTCCGCAGTCTGGTCTTGAACAGTTCTCTAGGGAGGTACTGTACGGAGTATCTCCAGGCACGTGAAATTCATGCACTGCGCTTCTAGAAAAGGAACAGGCAGATCTCGTCCTATCCACCTCCAACCCTGGAACGCTGGGGCTAATCTCTTGTCTGTTTTCATGTGATTACGCGCGTAAGGAGCACGTCCAGGTGGCAAAGGCTGCAGCCAGTTCAGTGCTATATATCTTGATGCCTAAATCCGATGCAGGTACAGTACATGTCGAACAACGAATCAGCATGCTAGGCTGTATATGCATATCCAGAAAATGGCGTGTTGTACGGGGGTATTATATATACCGGCCAGGCTTAAGACTGCCTGGCCAGACTGATCACCTTCTTGGCTGCCTCCTCGAAGCTGTCGAAGGCGTGCAGAGGGAGCCCACTGTCCGCGATCTGTAGCAAACGTATATTAGCATATCCTAGAACCTCAGACGGGTTGATATTTTTGTCAGACTCACCATCTTCTGCCCAATCTCCTCGTTCGTCCCCCGCAGCCGCACCACCACCGGCACCTTCAAGTCCAGGTCGCGGAACGCCATGATGATCCCCTCGGCGATCATGTCGCACCGCGTTAGTCCGCCGAAGATGTTGACGAAGATCGCCCGGATGCGCGGGTCAGAGCAGATGATGCGGAAGGTCTCCTTGATCGTCTGCGCGGTCGCCTTGCCGCCCGTGTCGAGGAAGTTGGCGCAGTGGCCGCCGCGGAGCGTGAGCGCGTCTACCGTGTTCATAGCCAGGCCGGCGCCGTTGACTGTTGAAGATACTATGGTCAGTGTCTAGCTATTTAAGACGTGCTGGAAGGTCTGCGTCGTACCAAGCGTGCCGATGCTCCCCTCTCCTTCGAGTCTATCCCCAAGCTCATCAGTCCCAAATCCAAAATGGATGCTTCAAAGATAGATCATACTTCACATAGACCATTCCCTGCTTCTCGGCCTTGACCTCCTCGGGAACCCCTTCCTTCTTGTTCCTCAGCTTGTGGACGTCCTCCTGGCGTCCAGCGCTCTTGTAGGCCGCATCGTCAAAGCCAAATCGGGCTCCGCGCACTTCCAACATCCCATCCGGCGTGCAGACGACCTTAGTCTCCAAGAGAAAAGCTTCGTTCTTCCTGAAAATGTGCCACAGCATGTGAATGAGATGCCGCAGTTTCCCACGAGCTGCATCAGGCAGCTTGAGGTAAGAAGCGACCGCATCGACAATGGACAAATCCGGGTTCAAGTAGTCAAAGGGGAACTTGCGGGACAGAGTCAGCGAGGTCTTTGGATCGAGCGTCGGCGAGGCGACGATGCACGGAGACAGCGCGGTCCTGTCCACTGATATCGATAGAGCGAAGCCATCGTTGGAGGGAGCTGCTTCGCTCACATTGACATATTTCTTCCGGAGCATATCGAAGGCATGGTCTTGCTTGATGTAGAGGGTGCGGCGCTGCGAGGGATTCAAGCCCGCACGTCCGCTGCGGGGAGCGACCCTTCTCACGGTATGGAACCCTCTTTTCTGGCCTGCCGCCGCGGAGCCAGCCTGTAAAAGAAAAAAAAGTTTCATGAGTTATGCTTGTACGTAGCTCGGAGTTGTCGGGATGCTCACCGCTGGCTGGGAACGCTTGGCTCGGTTGCTCAATAGAGTCTTCATGCCCTCCCCGAATTTCTCAGGGTGGTCCACAAGGACGACACCAGCGTTTTCCAGCGCCTTGTACTTGGTTCTCGCATCCGGTTCTCCTGGAGCTGCCCAGGCACCAGCATGACCCATGACACGACCTGCGGGAGCCTCCAGGCCACCTATCAAAGCCATAATCGGTCTACAGCACGTCAGCACTATCGAAAATAAAAGACATCACCAGGGATCTTTTCGTACTTGGGATTGGCGGTTCTTCGGTGGTAGTCCTTGATCCATTCGGCCGCGTCAATCTCTGCAGTGCCACCCACCTCTCCGATGAGGATGATGCCCTCCGTATCAGGATCATGCTCAAAGACCTGGAGGGCATCCACGAAGTTCGTTCCAGCGAGAATATCCCCGCCCATGCTGATGCAGAGGCTCTGTCCCAACCCGGCTCTCGTTGTCGAGGCGGCTGCTTCGTAGCTGAGCGTTCCCGACTTCGCGACTATGCCTATCTTTCCGGGGGAGAAGCACGGCAGGGGCTGGAAACCTATACGGCACCTCCCGATCGCGGAGATGATTCCCGGGCAGTTAGGACCGACAAGTCGTGTCTTCGACTGGGTCTTGAGCATCGAGTGAATCTGTAAAACATGGCATTAGAAATGTTTAGAGAAACATGGCGTGGAATCGGGAGATTCTGACCCGCAGCATGTCATGTAGCGGGACATGCTCTGCGACGGCAACGACCAGAGGTATCTCAGCTTCCAAGGCATCTTCGATGGCCTTTGCGGTCTGGTCTCCGGGGACATAGATGGCGGACGCATCTGGCTTCGCCTTCTCTTTTGCCTGGAACCAGGTAAGGATGGTTTCACCTTTCTACACTTTGAATCAGGCCGTACGTACTACTCTCAGGGATGGAAATAGAGGCCGTCCAAGGTGCTCGCCCTCCATCCCGGGCTTAACACCACCGACGATCTTAGTCCCCCATTCCAGGGACTCCTTTGCGTGGGCAGTTGCCTTGGGTCAACGCATTAGCAGTCAATTAAGTACTCCCTATCCCAGTGGATGAGTTACCTGTCTCCCTATTATACTATCGTCAGAATCCGCTCTACAAACGATTCAGAGAATGAGGTTCTTCCAAACAGAGTTAATCTTATTATTTGCTCGTGCCTGCTTACCCGTAAAGCCCTGGAACAAGACCTTGGTGTGAGCTCCAATCTTGAGATTGGGAAGGGTGTCCGCATAGCCGAGACTCCTCGAGGAGGTGGAAAATCTGGATGCAAAAAGGTATTGATATGTCCGCCTACACGGCCTTGCCATCGCCCTGGCGCTTGGAAGCCGTGTCGGTAACGAGCGAGCGGCCATCGTTGGGATTTCAGCCGAGGTGTTCAGCAATTGGGGCTAGCGGGGAAGACCACAGAATGATGGGCCGCGAAGTTCTATATATGCTGTACATCAAGACATTAAAAAGAGAATGGAAGGCCCAACGCACAACGGCCCCACCTGTATACCAGGTACATATAAATGTCGCACCAAACAAGAGGAGGAGAGTGCCGCTTGTTGTATCGCAGGTCGCCCGCCGCGGAGCTTCTCCGCATGCCTCGCGATCCCACTCGCACCGGGACGCCGGTTCTCGCGGCCGGCCTCGGAGGGGCGCGCACTACATCACCCTCCCACTCCCGAAGGTGACCAGGTTTCGAGACGACGGCGCCTTGCCCGAAAGAGCGACGCCCGGCCGTCTCGTAACTCGACCGCCAAGATGCATCATGTGCGGTGTCTGTGCAGGATCTTTATCCGTTTGATCGGCCATGTTTCTTCCCCGGAAAACACAGAGAGGCTAACAGATGTACCCCTCAGACTTGGAGCTCCCAACCGAACCCGATGGGCCTGGAACGGGAGAGACAGAGGCTGCTATCTTTGGAACCCTTGGGTAGCGGCCGCGGGCACCGCCGGCACCGGTTCGACTCATTATGAGCTATGCAAACCCGGAGTAACTTTCTTTACAACTGCCATCTAGTGTCGCCTGTCAGCTTTCCCTGCTGACAGGATCTCTCTCCCCCCAGTGTGGAATGCCCCTCTGTCAGAGTCTGTCTTCCTCGAGCCTTCTGTTGTATCCACCATAGCCGACTACCCCGACGCGACAGAGCCAATCACGGAGGGCGGCCGTTACAGCATCTAAGAACCCGCGGCGAAGCGGGGTTCGACCAGTGCCATCATTGCCAGCCGCCCGGTCGTTGTCGACGCTGCACTGTACCTGTACATCACTGTACATCACTATCGCGTGCAGAACGAGTCGGTTGTCGATCGGTGCCACGCGCCTCGCATACCTAACAGATACCTGCTTTCTTTCTATCCATATATATACCTTAATATAATATACCGCCCTAGCATGTCTGCGCATATAAGTCCGTTTGCTCTCTTCTTACCTTACCCATTGATCTTGCTTTGCTACCTAAACCCCGGATACCCTATCTACCTATTGTACAGTACCCGGAAAGAAACATTGGCTGACCCGGTCTTTCTTTTCACGCTTTCCTTTGCGGTTAAACAGCAACCGAAGAGCTCGAGTCGTCCATCAGAGACCTCTCCATCGACAGCAAGAAACAGGAACAAGACGACGTCCCCCGCCCCGAAGCGACCATCAAGAGAAACGCAGCAGCGAAGGCCAAAAAGGCGCCGACGACGATAAAGCAGAAGAAGAAGAAGAAAGAGGCCGCTGTTGCAGATTCCTGGGAAGATGAAGTCGACTCTGACTCTGACACCTCCGGTTCGGAGACCGAACGAGACGTGCGAGAACAAGTGACCAGCAGCAGCACATCCATCTCCCCTTCATCCACGAATACTGAAGGGCCACTCGCTCCCCCGCCCACGCCCATCTCCCCGCAGACCTCCCAGCCGTGGCTCGCTGCCGCTGCCGCCGCAGGGTACCCCGGGTACCTGACCACCAGTGGTAGCCCCTCGTCCAGGCGGGCATCGGACAGTGCTGCTACCGGCAGGTCCGCGGCTCCTCCTCCCGCGCGGCGGCCGGAGAAGCAGACGGTCGTGGCGGGGCGGATGATCGCGGGGGCGCTGGGCATCAAGCCGCCCAAGCGGACGGAGGAGCAGCGCGCGTACGACCGCGCCATGCGCGAGCAGGAAATCAAGCGGCGGAACCGCGCGCGGGAGGAGGAGGCAAGGGCGAGAGAGGAGGAGGAGCGCGCCAAGGCGGCAATTTGGAATGGTTGAAGGGTCTTTTCATCTTGTTCGTTATCCAACCGTTTTGGTATCATTTTATATTTTTTGGTTATCGACATTGCTTGTATCCTTAATTTCCCAAATACGGGGGCATCAGGATATCTACCTATTTTTTCGAAAGCTTGGATCGGGATCTGCGTACGATGTGTCTCTGAGAGGTTGGTTGTTTGCGATGCATTATGGGGGTTGAATGTACGGTCTATCCACAGAAGGTATACGATAAAGTAAAGGTACGAGGACAAACTTGTTTTTCTTTCTTATGGCTGTCAGCGGACGTAGTCTACAATGTTGCAAGATAAGAGTTGTATGTAGTAATTTGTACTTGCGACCCCAAAAAAGCGACATAATGCAACAGCAGCAGAATTTGGAAACAGCGCAAACTACAGTACATTCATCACGAGACCGATGCGACCGGATGACTCTGCATTATGCAGCAGCGTGCTGTTCTCTATCTAGTCAGGCATGGAGGAAAAACAGTATAACTGAAAGTTTCCCCCCCAGCCTTATCCCGAATCGACGTCGTGGAGGACAGAAAGCAAAAATGCCTTCGTCGCATCGTTAAAATTCGCATTAATGGCAGAATTCTCTCGCGTCCACGTTGCTGATCGCAACAATGATGCCCAGACCCAAAGTGAATAGCGTAAATTCGTGATTTATCCGCCTTGCTCGTGGTCCCTTAAGAAACTGTTATCCATGCACTCGGATCACCCTCCGATCTGCTCCTGATGAACCTCTAGCGTGTCGCCGTCTTGCATTTCGAGCTAAAAAGAAGAAAAAAAAATTAGTCATCTGCAACGCTCATCGAACCATCGCAATATCGAGAGTAACACCGCGGCAGACGAATCACGCGCGCATCAAGAAAAAAGGAAAGAAAGAAAAGACATACAGTCTCAGGAGTATCCTCTGGACGAACCCGGGTGCCGTCGAAAAGGAATCGCACGGTCGAGAGCTGCTTGCCTTGGCGCTCGCAGAAGGCATCCATGAGCTTCTTGAGCTGCGTCGTGCGCTTGATCTTGAAGAAGACCTCGTTGTTGTTATCGGTGACCTTGATGTTCAAGTGCTCCACGGGTGGAGGAGCACCTTCCCCCTGGCCTTGAGCTCCTTGTTCAGCCATATTTATTGTCGGTGGGTTGTGGCGACTTGTAGCTTCGGTCTCTGCGATAAGTGATGACATCGTCAGTTTTCTTTCTTCCCTCAGGCACTGGGTTGCTTGCTTGCTAATCGCGGGGTGATAAATGCCTTGCGCAAGAGGCGGGCGACTGTACTCACAGGGTTGTTTTCAAGAGGTATTACTAGAGACTGAAGCAATAGATGCAGGAGAAGGCTGTCAGGCGCGATGTGAGGGGAGAAGGAGGGCGTGAGAGAGCGCGCAGTGTGATATAATAAGCTGAGAGGTGAAGGAGGGCAGTAGGTAATGTGATGGGAGGGCGCCTGTCGCCCCACCGGCGGCGGAGAGACGCGGAGAATCTATTTTGCGGCACAGGACCGACACAGGAGAGCAAGTTCAAGAAGAGCTGCAGCGTGCACTTATTGTCTTTTCTTGCACTAGAGCTGGCTTGCTGCAAGGTTTCAGAGTAAAATCCGATACTCCTGTTCTTACTTTTATAAGCGCGCTGGAAAGTCCTAAGAGAGGTTTGGTCGAGCAGCCAATTTCTTGCGTCATGGTAAGGACCAGGTAGCGCAGGTCTCGGATGGGAGGTGATGCTGAAGTCAAATCTCAACGTTGTCTCAGGGAGGTCTGAAAGAGGACTTGAATTATGATCCTCCTTGTCATCCACGAGCAGTATGTCATTGATGGTCCCCCACGTGCAGGCGCATAGGTATATCTGCCTTGGTTTACTGACCGTAACAATGTAGTGTGCCATCCAAGGTGAACCTCAGCACTTTCATGCCAGCGACCACGGCAAAACTAACAGACCCAAGCTTGTCTGACCAAGAATTCTTATAAGGAGGAAAAGTGCCAGGCCCAAATAGATGCTCTGTACGAGTGCTGTAATGCGTTCTACCAGGAGCGAGGGGAGGACGCGAAGACCCCGAGCTGCCCCAAGGCCAGCCTGCTCAAGCTCAAGATGAAACAACGAGCAGAAGGCAAATAATGGAACTTATGGATAGTGATGATGCAGACACCCAGGGAAATATGCGTGTACATATATGTACCGTTAGCTAGAGCCTTCAATGTATCCTGAAAAATTCTGTGACAATTCCTTTGCAGTCTGAGCCCTCATGATCAAGAGAAGAGCTAGGCTAGTTGTAAGAACTGCCAAATTGCTCTAAGACAATCTTGAGCACGCAAGAGGCCTGAGGCCTGAACGAACATTGAAAACGTCCGTCCCGGGACTCTAATGATTGCCTATAAAGACATTGGTTGAGGAAGAAAAAGAAGATAAGAGCATTGGCGGCGAGCAGGGGATTTTAGCAAGTGTCTGGCGGTGGGCGGTGCCGCGCTAGTACCGATGGGGACTAGGGCACGGTCGCTTGGGTCGCGGAGCGGACGCCGCAAGTCTCGAAACCAATCCTTGCCTGGGAGAGCTACAAAACACAGCCGGTGTGGACGTTGCGACAGAGAGCTGCTGCGCTCCTGTTCCCACGCAGATGGCTCCCTTGACGCGAGCCGCTGGTTCTGCCCGGCCTGCTGGGGGCTCCGGTCTTGCAAATGTCGGTTTCGTCCGTCTGCTGTTCATTGGAGCGGCTCACTGATGTTGTTTCTAGGCTGCTCGGCCTCCGCCTGCGAACGAGCCAGAAGTCATCGAGATTGACGACGACGACGAGGAGGAGGAGGTGAGAGGTGAAGAGGAAGAAGGAGAAGAGGATGGCGACCAGGAAATAGAGGACGAAGATGGTGAGGCTGAGCTGGATGGGGGGTCTGGAGAGGAGGTTAACGGCACCGATTCTCCTTTGGAGGATCCGAGCGTAGAGTCGGCAGAAAGCGAACAAGGTGTGTTTTTCAGTATCGCCGTCTTAGCTACCATTACGGAAGATAACCTGACCGTGAAATTAGATGTCGAGATGACAGCTCCTCCGGATCTATTTACTTCTGCAGGAGCGCAGGAGGCCTTGCATCCGCTTCGCCGTACCGCAGACCGTGTCACGCGCCTCACGGAAGCGTTTGCAGAGAAGCTGGATCGGTTCAAGCGAAAAGAGCATCGGCCTGATGACATGAGCAGCTTCCACGCCGCGTACCAACTCGTTCAGAGCTATCAGGTGCTCCTTCAAGACCACATCGACGAAATTTCAAAACAAAACACCCTGCGCCGAGCGAAGACGGGCTGGAATGCCAGTCGCAGCAGTGTGACAGAGTCGCATGGTGGAAAACCTGGCAACCAGACTGACGAAGAGCTGAAACGGTTGCAGTTGGAGGCGGATACTTGGAAGCTTCTGCTGAACCTGCTCAGTATCGATGACCCGGCCACCCGCGCTCATGCCAAGCAGGTCCAGGAGACGGCTTTCCAAAATCTACACCGGTACTCTACCGATCGCGAAATCTGGGAGCAATTCCTCGATGCGGATCACTATGCGCTCGAATGTGTCGTTGCCATGAAGTGGCTCGAGCACACCGCCAGGTCCTCCAGCCAAGATATCGATTCGCTGATAGCTGACTTGGAGGCTCAAGCCGAGAGAGGACAGGGTCTTTGGGCGCACGGTTGGCTCTACACAAAGGAGACTATTAAAGGTCAGAAACGTTTACGATCCTGGCCTCAGCCGCTTGAGCCAGGCGACCCTGGTATTGCCCTCTCCGAGTCGCTATTTAGCAAGGACAAGCACCGGCCCCTAATTACACAATTAGACCCAGATGCTATCACTCGACAGAAGCTGGGTCTACAGAAGCAGGATCAATTCTACGAACGAGCTACGTGGCTGACCTGTTGGAAGATGCTGAGGCAAGGAGAGAGCTGGACGAAGATCCGACAATGGTCGCAAGAGCGTCTGGAGGGCTGGCGAGCCGTCAGTCTGTGTGGTTCGAGCGTTGATGAACTCTCTGCCGTGGGCAGAACTCCAGTCGATGATGGAATGACACGGATGATGAATTATCGATCCCAAGAATCCTGGCGATCGGCCTGCTTGGCCCTATCACGGGATCCCAACACGGAAGAGTTTGAGCGGGCCGTGTACGCATTGCTCTGTGGTGAAACTGAGCCCGCATACAAAGTCTGCCAAAGCTGGGACGATTATCTCTACGTCTTCTACAATCACACGGTGCTCTCTCGCTACCAGGAATTCTGTAAACAATTCCAGCGGAAACTGAGCCATTCGCCCACCGGTACTGTGACTTTCGTCCCCGAGCCCGTGGGCTACCAAGATTTGCGCAACTTCCTGGAGAATGCCAAGAGCAACGAGCGCATCGCCGTCGAAGCGCGGAATCCTTATCGCACAATCCAGGCTGCTATTCTCAGCAAGAATTACGACTCATTTTTCCTTTCTGTTGCAAATGCTGTCTCAAAAATCGGCAACACCTCGGGGAAGTCTGATCTCATACCTGATCTTTCACCCACTCACGTGGAGGATCCTGCGCTCATTGCAGCCCAGGATGCGGATTCATTGCGGATTATAGCACACCTGTACATCATTGCGAGATCTCTGGGCTATGCCCGCTCCGATACTCACTTCTCTGAGTCTGCATCGGTCAATGTGATTGGCTATATCGATAACCTACGGAAGGCCGGGTTGCTCGACCTTGTGCCGCTTTACGCGTCCCTCCTGCCAGAACAGTCCGCCCATGTTGTTCTTGGTAGAATTTTGATCGATGTTGTCGATCCTAAAGAAAGAAAGAAACACGCCAAGCTGATGGAGAAGCACAACATCGACATGGAATCGGTTCTTCGGACTCAATGGAACTGGGTGCTCTCCAACGCCATGGAGAAGGAAGATCGAAACACTGTTATTAATCTCTTCAAAGCTGTCCGTGGGAAAGATAGACCCGGAAAGCTGTCACCCGTCAAGAAGGATTTCATTGGGACGTATGTGTCTCCCGAAGACGAACGGACCATCCGCAGTCTCGAGTGGCACCGATACCTTGCTGGGCAGTGGGAAAGAATCTGCGAGCTTGGTACATTGTTGTACAAAAGATTTTTTGGTAGGTCTCCTCTGTTACGTAGAAATACACACGCTAATATTCCGAATAGCTGCCGGTAGTCTTGCTGCCGCTCGAGAGTTGTGTACGCGTATGAGTCTGTCGGATATCTCGCGGGAGATCCTAGGATATGACCTTGCCGAGTTCCCTCTGCTTGGCGATGATGGCCTAGAATCTAGACTCTCGAGTCCGATTAAGGCGAGCCCGTCAAAGAAATCAGCCTTACGTGGCACGCGACATGACTCGACTGGGTCTGAGTCCCGAAGTCGCCAGGCGGTCATGTACGAACAGTCACAGACGATGCGCGAGTTGGAGCGACTAATTCTCGCGTTCGACGCTTTGGAAAAGTTTGCTATTGCTTATGAGGAACTCGACCAGTATGCCTCCACCTTGATCTAAGTGCTACACCGGAACTGTGCTGACCAGCTCTCCAGGAACAAAGATTCTCAAGATAAGAATGTCGTAAAGGAACTCAAGGACAAACTGCAACTTGCCCTGGATTACGCCACCGAACGCGTCGACCTTATGTGCAATGACTTCCTTGTCGAGGCTAGAGATGGTAAGGGTGTCTCCGTCTTAGATAGAGTCAAACTGACCATGTATTCCTTTTGATTAGAAACCGAAGAGGCGGAACTCGAATTCATCAGACACACCTACCTTCCCGAACTTTTCCTCTACTACCACAACGCGCTTTATTACACCGGCATTACAGTCTCCTGCGAGACCCTTGTTCAATGCCTAAATCTAGCCATCCTCGTGTCAAACAACGCAAGCCTGACCGACAGCTTCCTATCGTCCGGCCGCATGAAGGAACTAGTGGACGCACTGGCGTTGTCGAGCGCGGCAATCGCCAATGCGCCGACGCCGAAGACCAAGAAGAAACTTCCGGGCGGAGCGACGCTTGACATCTGGAAGATCAAGGAGGAGAGTAACGATGCGAGTGCGCTCCTACGTAGCTAGGTAGCTTTTCTTGATCATGTCTTCTTTATTGTTAATTTTCATTCCGGGGTTTTGACTTGTTTTGTCGGAATGACACATCATATCATATCAGTCAGGCATGGGGTGGGAATGGACTCTAGATGATTTTCTATTATATCCATCTTTCTTCTGCTAATGTTTGGAAAGGGGGGGCGCTACTTGTACAATACTGTAGATAATCAGCATCGGTCCTGGTTTGTCTTTCTTCTCGTATGGGTCGTTGGATCTGTTCAGCAGCTGAATATCAATCAATGTATTACTGGGCCCTGTCTCCTCTGTGCTTCTCCTTCGTCCTGAGTCCGTGGTCTTTCTCGCTCAAGGGCCTGATGACATGTCTTTTTTGTCAAAGGGCTAGAGGAATCCCAGCACCCGAGCGATGTATAGTGAGCGATAGCTCGAGACTTCTCTTCCGACACACTACAATTTAATCTCAAACTGACATAATGGCATTCATTCATCATGACTCTTCCTCGGAAGAGAACATAAAAAGGAGCACCGCTTAAGATCATCATCATTGCCCCGGCTTCCATCTTCCTCTCTTCTCTTCTCCTCTCTACTTACGGTGCATCTGGTCCAACCCTCACTGGCTTCTGTTCCGGTCCCGGTTCAACTCCAACCAACTCACTCGTACGGCTCCATGACCTTGTTCCCCAGCACCTTGGCCGGAAAGGCCTCCTCGCCCAGGGTCGTCGTGTGCGCCCACGGCTTCAGGCCCATCTCGCGACGGACCGTCTCCGCGAAGCAGTCGCTCCACCTCTGCCGCGGGAAGTGCCTGCAGACGTCCTCGATCGTGGAGGGGTGGACGAGGTCGGCGTGGGTGCCTGTGTTGTCTGTATCTCATCCCATCGCTATCTGTTAGAATCTAGATCTCTAGATGTACTGTCCTGTACAGGAGGTACAGGACAACAACGACACAAGGGGGGGGGGATAACAACCCAAAATCGTCGCCATCTGCAACAGCTGCCCAACCGCCGTGATCGACCCCTTCTCGTGCAGATCCTGGTGCCTGAAGACCGCCTCCGCCACGCTCTCCGCCTGCTCCCGCGTCGCCAGCCCGCCCACCGCGCCCGCCCCGTCCGCCTCCGTCTCCGACTCGGGCCGCTTCCGCAGCATCTCCAGCGCCAGCAGGCCGCTGCGGAACTCGAAGCTCAGCCGCGTGCCGCGCAGGTTGTCGTCCGTCGTCCCGATGTCGTGCAGCATGCACGCCAGGAAGAACGTCTCGTCCGTGAAGCCCCACGGCGGGAACGGGAAGCGGTGTCGCCGGATGGCGAGGCCGAAGCAGTAGACGCGGAGGCAGTGGTGGTAGGTCGGCCCGGGCAGGTGCTCGCGCGCGTAGGCCTGGATGCGTCTGGCGAGCGGGGTGTCCGGGGGGACGGGGAGGAGCTCGGAGACGGGGATGGGCGGCGGCGGCGTCGAGGGCGGGGGATACGCGGGGGTGGAGGTCAGCAGGGCGGAGGCGGACGCGGGGACGGCGGTGAGGCCGTAGGTGGTGATGGGGTCGGTGGCGGGCATGTTATGTATAATATACCTAAGTTAATAATGTGTGAAAATATTCTTTGAGATGATCTGTCTGATAAAGGGAATAATATTGCTGAGCTGCGGTTTTCTAATATCGATGCGGATTATGTAGATATGATGGTATTCCTACTTGATCTTCGAAGCAGAAAAAAACCCAGATGAATTATAATATATTAGAACTCTCACCATCTATCCAGATAGAGACATCACAGAACCAAAAACCCAGTATCAAAAGTCCCATTTACCTATACAATAAGATGTCTCCGCCATACCAAATCATCTCATGCCCGCAGACCACGAATCTAATCAACGATTAACAATGACGTCTTCGACCATGTCACATGTCATGTCCAAAGCAGAGTTGGACGAGACTTCGCTTGGATGCAGATGACAAACAAGCTCAGGGCGAAGCGCTCTCAACCAGTGGATCGACAGATAAAAGCTGCCGGGTACTTAGCAATCTTATGTACTCCGTATCCATGGATGCGTTACGCGTTGGCGGAGGTTGCGGAGGTTCGCGGGCGGCTGACAGAAGCTTCGTTCGCCAGTTACCAGGGATTAAAAAGTGCCTGGGCCTGATTTGATTTATTTCCCATAGCTGATTAGGTGATAGGTCTGAATAAGCAGGTAGTAAGTACTGTTCGCGAGGGCAGTTGATTTTACTACGTCCTGGCTTGGGAGTAGAATCGATCTGCTTTGCCATAGACTTTCCAATCGGTCGAAGAACAGCCCTTTTGGGCGAGTTTGCAACACCAGGGCGGGCTGAGTTGGCACTGTCTCCATCATGTAGCACTCTGGATTAGTATATATTGACAGTAATTATTATCTGACTAATTGCAATCTAATCTTACCAGAATTCAGCTTGAATAACGAGGCCCCTGCTCAACGTACACAGTAGTGACCTGAAGAAAGAGCATGGTGGACGGTGGTCACCAAGCGGACAGTCAATTGCTGAGTGTCAGGACAAAATATAGGGGTCCGAGATGACTGTGTCTTCTATACAGCGCATGCAACCCAGGCTCTGGTGAAACCGGGAAGCTTCTCCAAAGAATATTGGAAAATAGACTTCCTTCCTATCAAGACATGTTTTTACATTCGGGCCACCGTTATAGATGAACTTCGCGATCGAGAGTGTATAACGTGCCATAGAGTAATGCGCGCTCCACGTTATCTCAGCCACCAAAAGCTCCTCGCACAGCAAGAGTCGGATAATGCGGAACCAGAAAGGAAGGTGATATAGAACCTCGGCCAGACTCCGATGATTTGACGGAGATGTAACAATATTAACTCCGGTGGGCTAACCTGGTTCATATCGAAATCTGAGCCACTCTTCCCTTCTGTCTCTGTAAAGGCTAGACGGGACAAGGGAGGTGAGAATTATATAAGCCCGCTACGGGCAGCACCTGTATCCAATTGTACGCCCTCGTGGCCATTTCCTCGGACGAGAGTTGATGAAGCATGCTTACTTGGCATTAAGTGGCCAGCTGCCTCACTATTGCGTCGCAACGTTTTACGAATCTGCTGTGCTCGGTGATGCTAATGTTTCGTCAAAATATCTGTTGAGATGATCCACTAATGATCCTTGTTCGCTCATATAATGGGTGGCTGAGCCAATTAGTCGATGACTGCATGCATCGCATTTCGGCAGGTTCCCACGGCAAGTTCCTCGCCGGAAAGTAGATAGCTTGCTTTTACGCAGTAATGAGAAACACCAATTGACTTGTTGGTCGGCTGGACTGCGCAAACTCGACAGTATGAAGACCCAGACCGGGGTCAAAATCAAGAGAGTGTTTCGAAAAACTCCTAGGATATGTAGATATCACGGTTTTGTGCTGACCAACCTCAGCCAAGCTGGTCCTTTAATCTCTTTACCCTGTCGGAGAGTATGAAGTTGTTGTTTCCCCCTGCGGAACTCTGGGCGCATGGAGTGATGGAGTGATCCCTGTGGAGCGAAAGGACAAGGCGTACAGAGTACTGCCTCCTTGTGACCCTCTCTCCGCATGACAAGTAAGCAATACCGAACTCAACAGAAGAGACAGGCAAGCAATACGAAATTCGAGCACGACAGATATCCAGAGATCATGAGCTGGCAAACTGGCAGCAAAGCTATAAAGTTTAGTAGCCGTGAATCAGATCGCTGTGGACTGATCTCATGCCAAGGGCGGCTCTGATGGATCCCCTTTATCTCGAAACTGATGCAGCGAATCCAAGGATGCTCGGTGGGACCTCCAGGAGTCACTAGTTGCTGTAAGCTTGCCCTCTAACCCTAAATGCCGACCCCCTATTCCGTAAAAGCGACGAAACAGACTCGAAACCGCGATTTTAAGTTATGTAAGCGTACCTGCGCAGACCCTGGCCGACAGGTAGCCGCGTTGTTCCCTTCGCACGGGCCATATTCAACGTCGAGGCTTCCGCAGACCATAGGTTTATCGATTGTTTATTTGGTCGATGATGGTCTCTTCGCAGGGCGAAACGGTCCCCCACAGTGGACTCTCGCTGGTCGCCCGGGAAAATGCCTCATTTTCCTTGGGCAGCTCCAGGAGGGGGAAGTAGACGGGGTTGTCCAAGCTTGTCTCCAATGGCTGTCGCTATTCGCTTGTCAGTGAGGCAGTGCAATGCCAAGCGAGCCCTCCCGTCTGGCAACCCAAATCTCCAGCGCGGATCTCTGCCTTCCAAGTGGCAAGCGGTCCGGAGGGGACAAAGACAGCGGATGCATCATTCGTGAGGCCCGCTCGACAGCGACGGAGCCGGGATTGGTATGCTGCTCCAGGGCCCTGCCGTCATTCCAGCAGAACAGCAGTCCCAGGGACGATATATGCCAGTGATGATATAATATCCAGGAGAGGGCCAGGTAATGGCGTGACCGCCTGTCCGTTCTGGAACATAGTCTGTGGAGCATCTCCCGTCCAAGCCGTGGCCGTGAGTGGGCGTGGTCGCGGTGGTGGACTGGGGTATACCAGGCGAGCTCTGCAAGTGGAGAGCTGCACAGAGTGTAACTGGCGCGGCACGCCCCATAGCGATCTGATCCATGGGCGCCACGGAGTCTGTGGAAGAAAGGGTGGTCAGTTATGCGGGAAGAGAGCTTGCTTTGTGCTGTACACAGTAGTAGTAGAGAGAAGAGTTGCGGGAGAGTGAGACGCTGCTGCGCAGGACTTACCTCAGGCCCAGGTCAGGCCCAGCTGCCCGTCCAGGCCGCCTCTACGGAGAGTAGGCTCTTCACGCCCGCCTTGTCTGCTCCATCCTTGCTGCCCTTTCTCTGCATCCTGCTCAACCAGCCCCTTTCGCGTGCGGGTTGTTGATGGCTCGCCTCGCGCTGCTGCTGGTCGTTTATCCCACCCCCTTGGATGGACGAGGAGCAGAGCATCGCCTTGCTGTTGCTGTCGCCCGTTCTCCCTAGTAACGAGAGGGCCACGGCTCACGTCCTTCGTTCAGAGCTGGTATGTATACTCTCATTGATTATAGCGGCTGAATTGCCTGTCCTCTAATGGCTGTTCTCTGTGGTTCTCTTGATTACACAACCCAAGGAGCTATGAAGATGGTTTCTCTCCAGCCTTTCAGCAGTACTGATCTCGCCAGGAGGATCGAGCAATCACATTCGCACGCGACGCCTTGTCAGTCGGATCCTGTTTCCAGCAGATCGCCTCCAGACCTTCTTTTTTGTCCTCGCTCATGACACTGTTGCCGGGCCATATCCAGCTGAACCTCTGAACCTGTCTTTTTTCTCTTGACATGTTCTTCTGAGCGTTGTCGTGAACGTTATTCTTAATATTATTCTCATTCAGCCTGTGACACCACTGTGTGATACTTATCACAAGGATGTCGAATCCCAAGGGAGATGAGGAAGGCTCTAGGCAATCAAATCCTCTGCGCCGGGAACGAGCTCCAACCATTACCATCGATACATCTGCAGTGAACTCCACTGCAGACGCGGCTCTGCGTCCGCAGCAGGTCATACCCGGACATTCTCAGCCTTCTTTGCAGATATCTACAGAGAATGTGGATGCAGGGACGACAGCTTCATCCATTGAAAATGTCTCCCCCACCGACATACGCTCGGTTCTTCCCTTCGAGGGACGGGACAGGGAAAGTAGACCGACATCACCGCACAATGTCTCGTCGCCAACGTCGAAGATGCCCGAGTCGCACTCTCTTTACCTATCGGTCCCTGGAACCAGGTCTCGTGGCAACTCGATCGAATCCCAAGGCACAAGCAATACGTCTAGCTCCCTCGGCGGGGATACCTATGTCCAATCTAGCTCTGCAGGCGATCGTCCTTCCCGAGACCTTGGCAGGGGGAACAGCAGTATCATGAACGATGAAGACGCTCTGAAGCCGAATCCCGGAACCGAGGCTGAATTCCAGGTGGAAAATAACAAATTCGCGTTTTCACCCGGCCAGCTGAACAAGCTGTTTCCTAAGAACATGGCAGCATTTCATGCCTTGGGCGGTCTTGCTGGACTGGAAAGGGGCCTCAGAACCGATAGGCATAGTGGCCTGAGTGTTGACGAAACGCATCTGGATGGCGAAATTAGCTTTGAAGAAGCCACCAAAGGGAATGTCCAGGGCCAAACCCCCAAGTCCGCGTCCCGGACTCCGACGATGCGGTCGAACGCAGAGCCCAGGGGCCAGAGTGACGACGCTTTCGCCGACCGCAAGCGCGTTTTCGGAGTCAACAGACTACCTACGAAGAAGACAAAGTCGATCTGGGAACTGGCGTGGATCGCATACAATGACAAGGTGCTGATCTTGCTTACGGTTGCTGCAGTTATATCTCTCGCCCTTGGAATCTACCAATCCGTCACTGCCACAGACGGGGAAGCGAGAGTTCAATGGGTCGAAGGCGTTGCAATCATAGTGGCTATCTTGATCGTTGTCATCGTCGGGGCTGCCAACGATTGGCAAAAGGAGCGCCAATTTGTCAAGCTGAACAAGAAAAAGGAGGATCGCTACGTTAAAGTCATACGATCTGGGAAGACGGTTGAGATCTCCGTGTTTGACGTCCTCGTTGGAGATGTGATGCACCTTGAGCCAGGTGACCTTGTGCCTGTCGATGGTATCTTCATTGAAGGGCACAATGTGAAGTGTGACGAGTCTTCAGCGACTGGAGAGTCAGATCTGCTGCGCAAGCAGCCGGCTGATGATGTTTACCGGGCCATCGAGAACAATGAAACCATTTCGAAGCTGGATCCTTTCATCGTGTCCGGAGCAAAGGTTGCAGAGGGCGTCGGCACGTTCCTTGTCACTGCTGTCGGCCCCAACTCGAGCTATGGCAAGACACTGATGTCTCTGCAAGAAGAGGGCCAAACAACACCGTTGCAGTCCAAGCTTAACGTGCTTGCCGAACACATTGCCAAACTGGGGCTTGCTTCTGGTCTGCTGTTGTTCGTCGTACTCTTCATCAAGTTCCTTGTCCAACTCAAGGATATCGAGGGTGCTGAAGCAAAAGGCCAGGCGTTCCTGCAGATCTTTATCGTCGCCGTCACCGTCATCGTCGTTGCTGTACCAGAAGGGTTGCCATTGGCTGTTACTCTTGCACTTGCCTTTGCAACGACCAGGATGTTAAAGGACAACAATCTGGTCCGGCTGCTGAGGGCCTGCGAAACCATGGGAAATGCTACGACAATCTGCTCAGATAAGACGGGCACACTCACCCAAAACAAGATGACTGTTGTAGCGGGCACCCTGGGGACATCTTCTAGGTTCGGGGATAAGAACGAGAACTCATCAACGCAATCCGAGAACCAAGAAGCTGCTGCCAGAAAATCCAATGATGTATCACCTTCTGAGTTTGTCGCCACCCTGTCACAGTCTGTCAAGGAGCTTTTGCTGCAGTCAATTGTCCTGAACTCGACTGCGTTCGAAGGAGAACAGGACGGCGTGCCCACTTTCATCGGGTCGAAGACCGAGACAGCTCTACTGGGTTTTGCGCGAGACTTCCTGGGTCTGGGGTCTGTAAGCGAAGAGAGATCGAACGCCCAGGTGGTCCAGTTGGTCCCTTTTGACTCCAGCCGGAAGTGCATGGCAGTGGTGATTAAGCGGCCAGGCGGACAGTATCGAATGTTTGTCAAAGGCGCCTCGGAGATACTGATATCCAAGTCGACACGGATCATACGCGACCCTACGAAAGACACGACAGATACCCCCATGACAGAACAGAACCGCTCTACGCTCGATAACATCGTGAGAAATTACGCATCTCGGTCGCTGCGGACAATTGGTCTCCTGTACCGTGACTTCGAGCAGTGGCCGCCACGCGGTGCTCCAACGCAGGAAGACGACCGTAGCCTCGCGGTTTTCGACGCCGTATTCAAGGATATGATTTTCCTCGGAGTGGTTGGAATCCAGGATCCTTTGCGACCCGGCGTAACGGACTCTGTGCACCAGTGTCAGAGGGCTGGTGTCTTTGTGAGAATGGTAACGGGAGACAACCTCATGACTGCCAAGGCCATTGCCCAGGAGTGTGGCATCTTCACTCCCGGTGGTGTCGCTATGGAGGGTCCTAAATTTCGGCAGCTGAGCTCCAAGCAGATGAATCAAATCATCCCGAGGCTCCAGGTCCTCGCAAGGTCGACTCCCGAGGACAAGAGGATTCTGGTTGCTCAGTTGCGGAAGCTGGGCGAGACTGTCGCTGTTACAGGCGATGGAACGAATGATGCACCGGCTCTCAAGGCTGCCGATGTTGGTTTCTCAATGGGAATCGCTGGGACAGAAGTGGCCAAGGAAGCATCTGACATTATTTTGATGGACGACAATTTCACATCCATTGTGAAAGCCATTGCCTGGGGCAGAACGGTCAACGATGCCGTAAAGAAGTTCCTGCAGGTGGGTTCAAGCAGTATTCACGTCAGTCTCAGTAAAACTAACCATTACCTACCTAGTTTCAACTCACCGTCAACGTCACTGCAGTCGTCCTCACATTCGTATCCGCGGTTGCCAGTGGTGATGAGAACTCCGTCCTCACAGCGGTGCAGTTGTTGTGGGTCAACCTCATCATGGATACTTTCGCAGCTCTCGCTCTCGCTACGGATCCTCCATCACCTCATATTCTCAACCGCAGACCGGACCCGAGGTCGTCGCCTTTAATTTCCTTGACAATGTGGAAGATGATTATCGGGCAGTCGATTTACCAGCTCGTTGTGACGCTGATCCTGAATTTTGCAGGCAAGAGGATCTTTGGCTACAAGACCGAGGAGGAGATGAAGCAACTTGAGACGGTCATCTTCAATACCTTCGTCTGGATGCAGATCTTCAATCAGTACAAGTAAGTGCCCCGGAAAACTGACTCGATGTTTTCCGCATGGTCCTGACTTTGTGCAGCTGCCGTCGTCTTGACAACAATTTCAATATATTCGAGGGGATCCTGCGGAACGGATGGTTCATCGGCATTCAGTTCATTATTATAGCGGGCCAGGTCATGATCATCTTCGTTGGTGGACAAGCCTTTTCTGTGCGCCGTCTCAATGGTCCGCAATGGGGTTACTCCCTCGTCCTCGGAGCCATCTCGGTTCCTGTGGCGGTTATCATTCGTCTGATCCCCGACGAGTTCATTCGGAAGCTTATTCCTCCTATTTGGTCTCGGAAGAAACCGAGTCCTCAGGTTCTTGTCTCCGATGAGGATAGACGTTTTGAGTGGAACCCAGCCCTGGAAGAGATTCGGGATCAATTGAGCTTCCTGAAGACGGTCCGCGGAGGGCGGTTGAGGAACCTCAAGTACAAGCTTCAACATCCCGAGACACTCCTTCCGCGGTCCCGCAGCGGTTCGCGGTCAAGAGACGCCGATACTCCTCTGACCCCCATCGGCGACAATGGCAGCACAACATCCCCGCCACCTGCTACCCCAGAGTCCCGTTCGAGAAATCGAACCCGCTCTCGCTCCAATTCCGCCTTTGGCCCGGCAGCTGCCATGGCCGGTATAGTGGCTGGCAGTGTTGCTGGATGGTCTCCTATCGAGAGAAGAGACGGTGACGCGGATTCGCTCAAATTCTCACGCAATAGTCCGCACTCCGGGTTGGATCAGCAGCAAGGGATTGAAATTCATCCTGACACTAGTGCTGATGACCCCATCATCGGCGATTATACATACTCATCAAGCCTTCCCCCAAGCCAAAACCCAGACTTGGTCCCGGTCTTCGAGTATGGCCCACCAGAGCGTCCACCACCTAGCCGCAGCAGAAGATCTACGTCAAGGCACTCGCGAACCAACAACAGCCAGAGTCAGTCACAGGGGTGAGGACATGCGTTGCTTTGCACTCTCTCCTCACCTTCAGGCTGCTTGACGGTCGAGTGCCGCTCGAGTGACATGTAACGGGAGAGATCTAACCCGTGCGCCTCATGTCTGGGCCATACGTTCGCGGCAGCAGTTTCGATCGATGTCGTCAATTGAGCAATTTGACGCTGTCTAGCGATCTAAATCGTTTGGCATTAAGCGCACGTTTCTGGATCGTGGACATGCTGTCTCTGCGCTCAACAGCTTTCGATTCTATCTTCACCCTTCTCTCCGGGGATTAGTTTCGATTCCATAAGGACAAGCTAAACTCACCTCACCAACTGCGAAAGATCGGTCTGAGTGCTGGCAGGCGTGGCTTGTTGAGCGATCGGGCGTCTGTCCCCTCGCCACAAGCTTTCCCTCCCACGGGCCTTTGATTCAGTTATATGATCCGTGCAACCTTGACGCTCCTCCAAATTCATATTCAATGTTCTCGGTCTGAATTTCATTGCCGGTTATCTATCTCTTGGCGTATTGTATGGTGTATGCAGTTGGATACTCTTTCCGGTCTGGTTTCATCATAGTTGATCGGGTGCTAATGGAGGTCGGCGCAACCGATTAGTTATTTCCTCTCTTGTTCCTTTGGAATCTCGAGCGTCCTCTAATACTTACGGCCTGCTAGTGCCCGCTTATCGTTGGCACACAGGTTAGGGCCTACCCTAAGCGGGAAACCAATCGTGTTAACCGCCTTGGTTTCGTGAGGGAATTCTTACTCGCGTCCACTTATCACTACATACGTTGTACATATATAAGTCCGTTTTGGCGTTAATTTGAACATACCCCCGTCCGTCTCTTGTGTGCGTTGCGGAGTATTCGATTGAAGTCTCCGTTTTTGGCTGTCGGTTAGCTGTCTGTCTGCTGAGAAGGAGCATCCACATGCATTCTCTTTCTTCTTGCTCTCTTTTCGCCTATGCTGCTTGTTGACTGGAAAGGGTGTGCATCCTTCTTTCTCTTTGTGTATTACTAGGACTAGACAGACCAACGGTGCTTCCAACCAACAAATAGACCACCTAGATAGATAGATACCTTCTGAAACACAAAGAAATAGGAATTGGCTGCTGGCTTTAGTGTTGTTTGGGCTTGGTGTGGTTTGGCTTGGTTTGGGTTCGGTTATTTCGGTATTTCTCGTCTTGGCTCGGTATCCTAAGGGTGGATTCTGTTGGTTGGTGGATGGATGATGGATGGGACTAGATAGGAAGGGAAATTGAGAAGACTTGACGACCAATATGTTGTTTTTGCACTGTTCGGATCGTGTATATTTGATACTAACGACATTGCTGCCGCTCTTCTTGGCGTGGGGAAATTAGATGAAATCGATTGCCTGTGTTCTGTTCTGTTGGTCTGTTTGATATAATTCATGTACTCCGCATTCATGTATGCGTAGTGATATCCTTTTTTAAAAAAATTTAAAAACTTCTGTAGCTGTAACAGGTCGTGTCTGAAATAGTTCTTATCCGTCAGGATGCAGGAGAGCCATAGGTCTCTCATGGTATGACTTTGCGCAGCCGGGTGCTCTGCATCCGGTGGACAGCGGCGATCAAGCTGCCGCTGCATATCTGCAAGTATCGAGGATCCATCGAAAAGCATCAGGTGCCGTCCGCATAAGGTGATGACGGCGTGCTTGTGCTGATGGGCGGAGTCTTAAAGCAGAGGGGGTGCACCATCGTCTCCCGTCCGGGCCAATCGATCGACAATGTTGCTTGTGTTCGTTCACGAAGCGGTGGTCCTCGGCATCCTGATCTGGAGCGATGGGAACTGCGCCGCTGCGCCGCGTGTCGCTCGTCGAGGCGGGCATCATGCTCGTCTTTTTGTCCTCGGCTGTGCTGCTCGATATAAGGAGCCTCTGAGAGAGGCTGCTCGTCTCCGTTCCCCTCCATTCACCCTCTCTTTGTCCCCTCTTCTCTTCCATCACTCAGCCCGCCGTGACGGTTTGGCTGTCTGAACTGCTTGGTACCCCGCACACAGACCTGCAGCCATGGAAAATGTGTCCAGCTACCTGGTCGAGGCGCTCCGGGGGCCGCAGAACCCTCTCTCTGAGGCCGTGAGGACGGTTCTCAACGCTCCATCGCAGCAGTTGCTGACCAAGTGCGCGCTGCTGGGCTTCCTCGCCTATCCCGCCCTCGTGTCGTGGCTGCGCTTCCGCCGGCTGCGCAGCCTGCACAGGAAGTACCGCTATCCGACGCGCGAGTCCATGGCCCGGATGACCAACGACGATGCGTGGGAGATCCAGAAGGTCATCGCGCAGCTCGAGTTCCCCTTCATGTACACCAAGTCTCTGCAGTTCGCGCTGTTCAGGGTATCTATCTCTTCCCCTGCTATGTGTACTTGGATCAATTGGCTGATGTTTCTGATCTGTATCACAGACGTACGGAATCCCCTCCATCTCGGGCCTCCTGACCAAGACGTCCCAGTTCTCGGACCCCCGGACGGCGCTGAAGCGCTACTCGGACACGTCCGCCCTGATCGGGGAGTTCGTTGGCCATGCGCCCTCCGACGACCGGGCCCAGAGCGCCATCGCGCGCATGAACTACCTGCACAGCGGGTACCGCGCGTCGGGCAAGATCCTCGACGACGACATGCTCTACACGCTCAGCCTGTTCGCGGTCCAGCCGACCCGGTTCATCGCCGCCTACGAATGGCGCGAGCTCAGTGACCTGGAGAAGTGCGCGCTCGGCACCTTCTGGAAGAGCGTGGGGGACGCCATGGGGATCAGCTACGACGCGCTGCCGTCCTCCAAGACCGGCTTCCGCGACGGACTCCACTGGCTGGAGGAGATTACCGCCTGGAGCCACGAGTACGAGGTCAAGAACATGGTGCCGGACCAGAGGAACAAGGAGACCGCCGACCAGACCACGGCTGTGCTGGTATACATGCTGCCAGAGCCGCTCAAGCATATAGGGCTGAAGTTCGTCTCGTTCATGATGGACGATCGTCTGCGCAAGGCGATGCTGTGAGTCTACCCAACTCATCTGTGTTGGCAGGTAGGTGTAGTACGATACGTCCTGCTGACTTGATATATATATATATATATAGATATAGATATGAGCCACCACCGCAATCCTACGCCAGGGTCTTTTCCACTTTACTCGCGATCCGCAAATTCTTTCTGCGCTACCTGGCCCTCCCGCGCCCATACTTCCTCCGCAGCGTCTCCTTCTCGGAAAAACCGAACGAGCACGGCCGCATCTTCATCACCTGCTGGGAGGCCGCGCCGTACTACGTCCAGCCCACCTTCTGGAACCGCTGGGGTCCGACGGCGTGGCTCACCTGGGCCCTGGGGAAGCCTCTGCCCGGGGACGAGGGTGACAAGTACTACCCGCAGGGGTACAGCATCCCGGACGTGGGGCCGAAGTACTTTGAAGGGAAGGGACGGGAGTATCTGGAGAGGCAGAAGGAGATCATCCGCAGGGAGAGGACCGGTGGATGTCCTTTCCACTGACGATTGTATCATTCTTCATACTACGCCTCAATTGCATGATGATGTTTAAAAGCATATCATGACCACAGTCACGTGCATGACTTGATGATACCCGATGCTCTAGGTACTTGTGATGTTCAACGATCCGCCTAGTTACTACCTCTCAAGAAGGTCATTCCGGTCGTATTTCGGGCTGTTACGGTGAAGGTTCAAATACAGGTTGCATAAAAAGAGGATATGATTGCAAGAGAAAAAAACACATAACACCTCCTATTGCTTCTGCTAGGCACCACGCCTCACGCAAAGGCTATCTACATCAACGGCAGCCATAAGCAAGGGGGTAAGATAATCCACTCTACCCCTGCTGAGGATACCTACATTCCGGATACCCCTACATATTTCAGCCCATGCATGTCCGGGGTCTTCAGGCTCGCTGGTAGCGAAGCTCACTAGCTAGCAGATTTTCGGATACTGACGTAACCTGATCTAATTAAGGTAGTCAATTGGAGATCAATGACTTGGATATACCTACTTCACATTAGCAGATCCATACACAGTAACGTCCAAACAAACCAACAGAAAACGCCGAAAACAACAGCATCGCCTCCCCATAGATCTCGGCACTCTATACACACCATGCGATGATGCACGTACTGTTTAGTACATACAAACCTACCCGACAGACAATAAACTTCCCGCCCGCTCTCCGCCGACAGCGACGCTGACGTAGCGAGGGAGTAGTAGTTATGCTTCCATACCCACCCGGCCGGATCCCACTGTCCAGCCAGTCGGTTCTACCTCATATACCCGCATGTATCGTTCATGCACGCATAGCATGCAACTTCCAATTTATCACAATAAATCAATTAGTCAGTCAATGCTGGAAGCCCTTATCTTGCCTGTATCCATTTATTCCTCTTTACATCCTGCGAACTAGGTGCACTACCTAGTAAATAGAACTACCTACCTACCTAATATGCCATCCCGCACCACCCTCAATCGCAATCTCAATCCCAAGATCTCTCCAGGAATAATACGAAGCAGTCACGCATACAACCCCCGGAAACTAGCGCTTCTACCGACCTCGTCGTCGTCATTGTCATCATGTCCATTTACCGCTACTCCCCGCAGGACGTTATCCAGCACATCTCCGCTGTGGGCGACGACCGCGCTGGCGGCGTTCAAGGTGCCCCCGGCGAGGAATGAGCCGAATGTATGTATACATACCTATTCTTACCTACCTCCCTATGCCCACACCACCGATATATATATATATCCCCATACACATATATACATACATATACATACATACTCCACATCTATATGTATATATACATGGGTACACCTGTTAAGGAGGTGGATATATACAACAGAACCACTACGCCCCCGGCTCGCCCGACCGCGAGGCGCTGCAGGCCGCGATCGCGGCGTTCAAGAAGACCACCCCGATCGAGGTCCCCGTCGTGGTGGGCGGGAAAGCGGTACGTCCGTCCGGGTCTGCCTCTGCGTTCTACCTCGACGCGAACTTCCCTTCCTCCCCTACTTCCCCTGCTGCCATCAGACACTACGGCCAGATCCAGAAGAAGATCCCAAGCTCAGATGAATCCGTTGTCCAACGGAGACGGCAGATCCGCACCGCGACGCTCCAGACGCAGCGCAACCCGGCGGACCATTCCTCCGTCGTGGCGCGCTACCCCAACGCCAGCAGCGCCGACGTCGGCGCGGCGATCGAGTCGGCGCTGGCGGCGAAGAGGGAGTGGGAGAACGTGCCGTTCGTGGACCGCGCGGCGGTGTTCCTCAAGGCCGCGGAGCTGGTGAGCCGCCGGTACCGGTACGAGCTGATGGCGGCGACGATGGTGGGGCAGGGCAAGAACGCGTGGCAGGCGGAGATCGACGCCGCGGCGGAGGTGTGTGATTTTTTTCGGTATGCCTTCCTTCTTTTTTTTTCTGTATATCTATATGGGGAGGGGAGGGGAAAGAGGGGGGGCAGGTAATTGTGTTAAAGGTTCTGCTAACGGGAAGTTCACCTCCGGTGGACGTTATGATTAATATAGCTTCAACGTCGAATACGCAGAGCAACTGTACGCGCAGCAACCGGTGCACAACACGCCCGGAGTATGGAAGTGAGTAGTGATACATCCCTCCCTCTCACCTCCGCTGTCTGCCCCGCTCCGCTCCGCTCCGCTCACAAAAAGAACGACACGACCAGCCGCGTCGAATACCGCCCCCTCGAGGGCTTCGTGTACGCCGTCTCCCCTTTCAACTTCACCGCCATCGGGGCCAACCTGGCGGGGGCCCCCGCGCTGATGGGCAACGTGGTGCTGTGGAAGCCCTCCCCCTTCGCCATGGCCGCCAACTACCTGACGCTGTCCATCCTGACGGAAGCCGGGCTGCCCCCGGGGGTGATCCAGTTCGTGCCCGGGGACGCGGAGGAGGTGACGGGCGCGGCGCTGCAGCATGAGAGTTTCTCGGGCTTGCACTTCACGGGGTCGACGGCCGTGTTCCGCGCGCTGTACGGGCGGATCGCGGCGGGGGTGGCGGAGGGCAGGTACCGCGCGGGGTACCCGCGCATCGTGGGCGAGACGGGCGGGAAGAACTTCCACCTGGTGCACGCGAGCGCGGAGGTGAGCAGTGCCGTGTACAACACGATCCGCGCGGCGTTCGAGTTCCAGGGGCAGAAGTGCAGCGCGTGCTCGCGGGCGTACGTGGCGCGGTCGGTCTGGCCCGAGTTCAAGGCGCTGCTGGTGCGGGAGACGGAGAAGCTGAGGATCGGGGACCCGGAGGACTTCAGCAACTTCATGGGCCCCGTCATCCACGAGGCGGCCTTCCGGAAGCTGACCAAGGTGATCGACGACTCGGCGACGGATCCCGCGCTGGAACTCCTCGCCGGAGGCGAGTACGACTCGTCCAAGGGGTACTTCATCCGCCCGACCATCTACGCGACGCGCAACGTCACGCACCCGCTGCTCAGCACGGAGCTGTTCGGCCCCATCCTCGTCGTGCACATCTACGACGACGCCGCGCCCGACGCCCTCGCTGCCATCTGCGACGTCATCAACGCGACCTCGGGCTACGGGCTGACGGGCGCCGTCTTCGCGCGCGACCGCGAGGCCGTCCGCTTCGTCGAGGACCGCCTCCGCCACTCCGCCGGCAACTTCTACATCAACGCCAAGTGCACGGGCGCCATCGTCGGACAGCAGCCGTTCGGCGGAGCCCGCGCGTCCGGCACCAACGACAAGGCCGGCAGCATGTCGCTGCTCGCGCGCTTCGTCAGCATGAGGGCCATCAAGGAGGAATTCCTGGGGCCGACGGCCGTGACGTATCCGAGTAACAGATGAGCGACGAGCACTATGCAGACCGTCAACGGGCACCTAAAACAGGAAGCAAAGGACGAAAACGGGGGAATTAGATCCGATTGGACGAAACAGTGGGTTATCGTATCTGTACGGTACAGGCCAATGACTCAAAATGGACCGTAAAAGAAGAAGGCAAATGCTCAATTTAATATTCAGGGCATTAGATAAGGAGAAAAGACAACGGAGCCGTCGTTCACGAGACTGTTACAACGGCATACCTCGTTAAGAAAAGACATTTCACAAGTTGTAAAAGCACAAATTATACAGGTCGATGAATTATTACTAAACTGGATTATCTGGGGTTCCTTTTTCTAAAAACTCGGCTGAGTAGAAAGAGAATCTCGACGCGTCACAGGACAAGTCGGCATTAAGGGGGCTAGATGCGTCCGTTGAGTTATGTGCTATTCGATTTCAACAAGTTCTGTACTACTAAAGACCGACCCCGCAGAATTGCTGAAAAGGAACACGCACAGCTCGATTACAAATTGGGTAGTGTGGTGCAAAAGAGCAGAATGCGGGGACGCGTCAACAGGGGTATTACAGCGAGCAAATCTCGGACTCTGTCAGAGCGACGGCATTTACTCCTCGCCCTCGACAGCCTCCTCCTCGGCGCTGCAGACAATTGTCAGCATGTATGTCAGAGCAAAAACAAATACGGGTGACTTACTACTCCTCCTCACCGTCGGAGACGGAGGCATCCTGGTACTGCTGGTACTCAGAGACCAGGTCGTTCATGTTGCTCTCAGCCTCAGTGAACTCCATCTCGTCCATACCCTCGCCAGTGTACCAGTGCAAGAAAGCCTTGCGACGGAACATGGCAGTGAACTGGTCGCCGACACGCTTGAACAGCTCCTGGATGGAGGTGGAGTTGCCGACAAAGGTCGAGGACATCTTGAGACCACGTGGAGGAATAGAGCAGAGCGCGGTCTGGACGTTGTTGGGGATCCACTCGACGAAGTAGCTGGAGTTCTTGTTCTGGACGTTGCGCATCTGGTCCTCAACCTCCTTCATCGAGACCTTGCCACGGCTAAAACAAGTCAGCAAAAAAACGTGTCTGAACGGCAACGCCAAAAGACTTACAAGATGGCAGAGCAGGTGAGGTAGCGGCCGTTGCGGAAGTCAGACGCGGCCATCATGTTCTTCGGGTCGAACATCTGCTGAGTCAACTCAGGGACCGTGACGGCACGGAAGGAGTGGGCGCCGCGGCTGGTCAACGGAGCAAAGCCGACCATGAAGAAGTGGAGACGAGGGAAGGGAACCATGTTGACAGCCAGCTTGCGCAGGTCAGAGTTGAGCTGACCAGGGAAGCGCAGGCAAGTGGTGACACCGGACATGACGGCCGAAACCAGGTGGTTCAGGTCACCGTAGGAGGGGTTGGAGAGCTTCAGGGTACGCATGCAGATGTCGTACAGAGCCTGCACAAGTCAGCATCTCGAGAGTCAAGACAGATGCATTTGACCTTCCATACCTCGTTGTCGATACAGAAGGTCTCGTCAGAGTGCTCAACGAGCTGGTGCACGGAGAGCGTAGCGTTGTAAGGCTCGACGACGGTGTCGGAGACCTTGGGAGAGGGGACGACGGAGAAGGTGGCCATCATCCGGTCGGGGAACTCCTCACGGATCTTGGAGATCAGGAGGGTACCCATACCGGCACCGGTACCACCACCGAGGGAGTGGGTGATCTGGAAGCCCTGGAGACAGTCACAAGCCTCAGCCTCGCGGCGGACGACGTCGATGACCTGGTCGACGAGTTCGGCACCCTCGGTGTAGTGACCCTTCGCCCAGTTGTTACCAGCACCGGACTGACCGAAGACGAAGTTGTCGGGACGGAAGAGCTGGCCGAAAGGACCCGCTTTGACGGCGTCCATGGTACCGGGCTCGAGGTCAACGAGGACGGCACGAGGAACATACTTGTTGCCATTGGCCTGGTCGGAGATCAGCACTTGAGCGCATACATCGAGTCTAGAACTGCGGTTCGACAGACCTCGTTGAAGTAGACGTTCATACGCTCGAGCTGGAGGTCCGAGTTGCCATTGTAACTATCCCGCTGTCAGCCACGGTCGATTCTCGGAAGCAAACCCAAACACCGCGTCCACTCACAGTCCGGAGCCGTCGAGACCGTGCTCGCCGGAGATGGTCTGCCTGTAACAGAGTCAGCACGCATTGTTGCTCCAGCATCACCGCAACCATCGATGGCTCGTGGGTTGCAGATTCTGTTGTTGTTGTTGTCGTCGTCGTCGACGTACCAGAATGCGGCACCAATCTGGTTGCCCTGTTACCAGCAATACCCGAGTCTTAGCCTCAACCCAAACAGAACAACCCCAACGGAAACCGATATCGACGAGTCGAGACTTACACACTGGCCGGTTTGGAGGTGAACCTGTCGAGCAGAGAAAGCAACAAGTCAGCGGCGCGTTTCGTTTCGAAGTTTGCTGTGCAAACGGGTGGGGGTTTCAACGCTGGGGGTCCCGAGAAAACGGGACGCCCCCTGACGCGTCCGGGGAAAGCAAAGTCAACAAACTTACAATCTCACGCATCTTGGCGGTGTTTCTGGGGGGTAGAGGCTCTGGAAAAGGGAGTACGGAGGGCGGCTCTCGACGGTGAGGACGGGGGAGGACGAGAGAGGATGAGAAGAGACGAGGGTTGAGGAGGGAAGGATGGAGGTGAGCGGTGAGAAGGAGAAGAGAGACGGGGAGGACGAGGCCGGGCTCTTGTTGTGCGGGCGCCGGTGGTCAAGGGGACCCGCGATAGGGGGCATGGGGCCACGGCCTCACCGCCGTCACGGGACCAGTCGGCTGCCGTTCCACGCCGGCGCGAACCCTCGTCGCTGAGGATTTCTTTTCCACACCTCCATCGTCACCGTCCAGGAGCCTCTCCTGAAGCATCAGGATCGGCCGGGAGCAGCCTCGACTCCTTCGTACAGAGGGAGGGATGCTGCGTTCGGCCGCATGCTGTCGCCCTGCCCACACGTGTTGCGGACACGTGGACTCTTCCGTTCTACCCAGGCCCCAGCACAAGCCAACAAAGCCCTTGTCCAGCGAAGCGCATTATTCATCTTACAAAACAAGCCGATCTACCGGGCATCAGGCCGTACCCCACAGGGCTAGGACAGTCACATGTCTAGTTGCAGGTGATCTTTGAGACTCTGCTTGTACCAACAGAAGCTTCCAGGATATGCCGTTCATGGACAGTACATGTTAACAAGAGGACATGAATGAGCAAGTAATCATTAGACAGTAGATAGAGATGCCAATTTCCCCATGACCCAGTTGCACTCCCCCCGGATGGAGGTGTATCATATATCCAATAACAAAAAGATAACCCGGGACATCTGGGCCCTCCCAGAGTCCGAACCGTGCCTCGCACCACAGACCAACATCCCAATATTACAATGCTAGAAATACAGACACGCAATTTTTGCGGAGAGGACTCGACGGTCTCACGCCTACTTCGCCGTGCTCTCGACGATCCTCTCGCTCTCCCTCTGGCTCTCCAGCCAGGAACCAAAATTCTCCAGCCGCCGGTGCTCGTCCTGCTCCGCGTCCACGCCGCGCTCGGCTGCGTCCTCGAGCGCCGCCCGCTTGTCGTTGGTCTTCTTGAACCTTTCGGTGCCGTCCGCAATGTACGCCTCCACGCGGGTCCCGGCGAAGTAGCGGCCGTTCATGATCTGGAACGCAAGACGTCAGTACCCTGAATCTGATCTGTTCAAGACACAGGTGTGTGTATTGAAAGGGGGATGCGCACCCTAACGCACTGCCTTGCGGCCTCCGGGTCCGAGAACCGCACAGTGACAACGCCTTCAGGCTCCTTGTCGAAGAGCACGACATTGGTCACGTCGCCGATCTTAGAGCACTCCTCTCGGATGTCCTCTTTGATATCAAGGATCACGGCCGGATCCTCCTGCAGGCACAGTCAGCGCAAAGATCACCATCCAACTATCAGACAAAAGGGATCCATACATCTATCTCTTTCAGAGTAAACATGTGTTTCAGTACAACAACCTTCTCCCATCTCGAGCTGGTTTCCGGCATGGCAGACACGTCATCGTCGTCCCAAACAGCCAGTTTACTATATATAGCAGGGCAGATTAGCATCACTTCCTCCACTCACCATTCGAAAATTAACTGTCTGTGCAGAGGAGAAAGGATCATATACTTATTCATCTTCTGCGTCTTCCTCATGATCTTCTTCTTGTCTCTGGCGTTGGGCCTGTCCGGAACGTCCTGCTGACTCTTGAACGAAAAGTCCGCCGGCTGCACCCGCATCGGGCCGTCTGGCCCCTTCACGCCGAGCCGGAAGTCCGTCTCGTCCAGCATCTGCACCGCGAGATTGACGGACTCGGGCCGGAAGTACACGACCAGCGCGTCGCCCTTGAAGTTGCCCTGCTCGTCCGTGTACATCTTGATCCGAGGCCTGCCGCTGTCAATCTCCTCCGCGATGACGCCGCATTTGCAGAAGACATCGTGGATCTCTTCGACGGTGGCATCGAGGGGGATGGAAGTGACGTAGACGGCGGTGTTGACGCGTTGTTTCTTGGGCTTTTGGTTCTCCTGTGGCGCGCAATCTGCGTCAGTACAGTTCACAATAGCTACAGTACAAAGAGAAATAGAACTGAAGAAAAAGGAGCTATTAGAGCTCAACCCATCGCCCAACTCACCTCTTCTGCATTGGCCTGTTGTTTCCGCTTCTTCTTCAGCTGTTGCTTCGTCACCACCTCGTTCTCATCCACACCTTCTACTTTGTATGCCTGTTGCTGCTGCTCCAGCAGAGAATCATCAACCTATAAAATCCCCAGCTGAGCGCGCATAGACGCGCAAAGCGCGACGTTAGCCTCGTCCTCACATGTAACTATATCCCCTGGCACTGGCAAGGGGAACAAAAACGACGGCCGAAACAACGGGAGGCAACACCCACCGATGGAATCCACCGCTTCAGCCCCGGATCATACTCGTACTCCTGCCCATCCTCCGTCTCCAGGATGAATTTGTTATCGAGCTTGGAGAACGAAATCCGCGGGTCGCTGTCGAACTCCGCGGGGTCCTGCGGGAAGCTGGCCAGCAGCGGCGCCGGCGCCGGCGCAGGCGCAGGAGGCGGAACGTCCTCGGGGTCCCGCAACGCCATATGCGGACAAGGAAATTATGAACACGATGCGATTCGATCAGATCCAATGGGTGGAAGTTGAGGGGCAGTGAGAGTGACGTGGGCGACGTGGTTGCGTTTGGAGTCGTCTTTTTGCGGGGTTCTCTTCTTTGCTCGGGGTTTAAGCTCGAGAGAGCTGATGATGTTTCTGGGAGCTTCCGACCTGAGCTTGGCTGCCTTTGAACTACGCGGGAAGTCGATCTCCAGCCTCCAGAGCTGCACCGCCTCCGAGCATCTCCACCAACGGGACGAAACGCATTGACTCTCAAACACAGCCTGTCCTGACTTCTGTCTTTTGCGACTTGTAATGCTAAGTTTGCGCACAAAATTTCAATTTGTTCTCTCTTCAGATGCTACACGTGGGGTATCATTGTACGTAGCCAGGGACATCTCTGGTCCCCACAAGCCCAAATCTGCAGTTTCATTATCCGGGGTCGGAACAAGAAGCCGCCGCCATTATTACAAATATATTTTGAGATTAGGGTATCTATGTTAATACAGTACGGGTGGTAACTATACATTGGGACGATCCGGAGTCTCGAACACTGACGATCAAAGAGAGAAGAGACCGCTAGTCTACGGCCTGGAGAGCAATGAAAATGAATCACATCTGACGATGCTCATCTACTGGTCTCATCCCCGTTTAGGCTTTGGATGCCTCTATGTCGCGGTCGGTGGGAGTTGTGGAGTGCTTGGAACCACGGTCCATGGACTCGCTCTCGACACCGCTGATCACATCACGAGTGATCTCGACGTAGTCATACTGGGATATATGTCAGCCTGACAGCTCGAAAAGGCGATCAGTGCTGAAGCAAAGGGAGCATACAGCGAACTCGCCGATCTCGGCATCATCAATGCCCATTATCTCATCCTCTTCTGGAGAACGCAGGCTCAGACCAGGGATGAAGTTAATGATGAACAAGATGATACAAGAGCCTCCAAAAGAGTAGACCAAGCCAGTGACGGAGTCCGCTAGCTGGTAAGCAAGCTGGATGTAGTGATGGTTGAGCCAGCCACCAGGGATATCAGTGGTGCCATCGAGATGTGCGATGTAGTCCCTTTTAATACAAAGTCAGCTACCGGCCGCATGTATGACGGTATGTGTATGACTTACGCAGCAAACAGACCAGTCAAAAGGTTCCCGACAATACCACCGATACCGTGAACGGCGAAGATATCCAGAGCGTCATCGATTCTCAGAAGGTACTTCAGCTTGGTGCCGTAGTTGCAAGCGGCGCCGCCGACAATGCCAAAGATGACAGCAGCCCATGGGGGCACAAAGCCAGAGCCCGGAGTAATGGCGACAAGGCCAGAAATAACACCGGAGCAGAACCCAACGGTCGACCACTTCTTCTCGAGTCTGTAGTCAAGCAAACACCAGGTGACCCCACCAACAGAAGCAGCCAGGTTCGTGACAACGGCAGCCATAACAGCACGGAGGTTAGCACTCAGTGCCGAACCAGCATTGAAACCGAACCATCCAACCCAGAGGAACACGGTACCAATAACGACGTGCGTGACGTTGTGGGGGCGGTAGTTGAGCTCGTGGGTGCCGTGGCCACGACGCTTGCCCAGCATAAGAGAGTATGCCAGTGCCGCAGAACCAGAGGCGATGTGGACAGGAGTGCCCCCCGCAAAGTCTAGTCCACCCATCTTGTAGACCCAGCCAGCTGGGTTCCAGGTCCAGCAAGCAATGGGATCATAGATGATGGTAGACCAGACGAACATGAAGACGACGCAAGGCAGCATGCGACCACGCTCAGCAACGGCTCCAACAGCAAGAGCGACGCTTGATATAAACCATTAGCTACCTGCCCTTTTCGATCGTGGCTATCTCAATGCAAACTCACGTTATGGCAGCGAACATGCCCTGGAATATGGCAAAGAGAAGGTCTGGAACCTTTGAGCTTCCAACAGAAGGCACAGCAAGGACCCCCTTAAATCCGAAGTTGCTGAGGTCGCCAATGTACTTCCCGGCGGTATGCGAGAAGGCGAGGGAGTAGCCCCAGAAGAACCACTGGAACGAGATCACACCGGCGGACATGATCGAGAGCCAAATTAGGGAGAGGGCTGACTTGCGACGAGCGAGACCAGAGTAGAAGAACCTGAATGCGCATTGTCAGCCAAAACGCCCGAAGTATCCGGCAAATGCCTGCTGTCCATACCCAACTCCTGGGATCATCAGCAGAACGAGGGCCGTGGCCACGATGACCCAAGCAATGTCACCCGCCTGTCGCAGCAGTTAGCCGACCTTTCCTTCGCCGCTGAAAACAGTGCCATTGGTGCTTTGATTCGAGAAGACTGACATTGTAGAAGACGTTGAGATCTTGGGTGAGCGAGTCACCACCGTCGCCCGTTTGGGATCCATTGTACGGTACCAGGACTGTGTAGTTCAGATTGGACAAGTCTGGAATGTCCGACATTGTGAATGTCTACCCCAAGGGCCTGTCGTCAAGGGGATCTGGACAAAGCGGGGGTAGGGGATGGGGGACACTCGAAGTAATTTAAGTGAAGCCCGAACCCACAAGCCAGGGGGAGATCAGACACTTAGGAACAGAACCGACAAAGAGAGAGATGGCAACGTGATGTACGGCGGAGAGGAGAAAGTGAAGAAGAACCCTGCAAAAGGGAACCCTGGCGAATAGATATATGCAGCGTGGCCGGCCCCAAGACTGGTTACGAGGGCCGCATTCCTACCTACGCAACGCTGCCGCGCCCAATGTCAGGGTAAAAAGATCTACCCATGGATTCTAGGCGATAATAGCGCGGGAGACAATAATAGCTGGTCTTATCTCCAGCAGCCAAGCCATTCGAGAGAGGCAAAGGGGGTGGAGTCATGCTGGAGTGAAGTTTAAAAGTCAACACTCCGTAATACTGGGTTACACGAGAGTGTTGTATACAAGCAATTTGCCGCTGACATCTCCTTTGTCCCGGGACATGGCCGTCTCCCGCGAATAGATAGGCGCATCGCTGGACGAGAGGGAAACGAGTCCCGAACGACCCAAGCAATGGACATGAGATCTCGCCAGCGCCCGTCAGCCACAGCCCGAGTCGACCATGCTGGGGACAGCGTCAGGCAGACTACCATCACCACCACAGGCAAGGCGCAGCCGTGCTGATAAAGGAGCCGGGAGATTGCTGGTTTTGCTGACAGATGGAAGGAGATAATGGGAGCAACAAAGGCGTGAGATGCCTGCGAGGAGAGTGGCTGTAGATATGAGGTCGCAGCGGGCCAATGGGAGACGAATGGGAGACGCGCCTGGCGCGGCGGACTCTCGATCCGGCGTAGCGCCGTCCGCAGCTGCCCGCCCGCCCGCACGGCGCCTCTCCACAGCCAAGGCCGCCCTGCAAGGAGGCCTCGTGTAACGCCCGGTCACGACGCCGCTCGGGCCGTTACCGTACCTGGCTGACGTTGCTCTGCTATATATCATCGCGCGTGGTCACGTTCTTTGCCGCAGGTTGCATACATGTCTGATCTTATAGCGGCGTCTGTCATTGTTGGGATTTGAATCCCTCGGTTCTGAGCTCCGGTCCAAGCCCAGCTATAACGCTGCCACCGCCGCAAATATGCTTTCGCCTGCCCGCGGGCCCATGCCACTCTTGGACTCCGGCAATCTTTCACAGACGGCTGCTCTCAGTCCCCGACTGGGCGGTCGATTGCTGGTTCCCTTCAGATTGAAGGATCGTCAGGATCTGGCGTTACGAGCGGTAGTGCGGCCGCTACCAGAGCAAGCAGGCTTCTAGCGTCCGGGTCTGCGGCTGATGCTTTTCCGCTGGTCTTCTAGCCTGCCAGCCTTATCGCTCCCTATCTCTGTCCAGCCAGCCAACCAGCAGCCGCCGTTTTCTCCTGTCAGCTCATTTCTCGGAACACATTCTTATTATTGTTATTATTATTCTCCCTTATCCCAAGTCGCTTTTATGTCGCAGTTCTGGAGGAGCTTTGCGATGAAACTCTCTGTGCTATGCGCCAGGGATCTTTGCTTTTGTTTCCCTTGGTCGTACGACGCTGCTGTTGCCCTCCTGCATGCGACGTACGAAGTAGTAGGTACCCATCCATGTCTCGTTGCAGTGCATGATTCTCTCCCCGGAAAATTTCCAGGCCTCATCAGATGGCAACTCGAGAATCGCCATGTTGTCAGGTCCACGAAGGACGAGTCTGACGCATCCTGAACAGTGACCACTACTGCTTGTGATGTCAGAACACGTCCCACCACCGATCCCCGGCAGCGATCCGGGGAGCTGACCACCGCACTTCCATGCCTTAATCCACAATACGGAGTACTCCATATAAAGCAGCCGCTAGACAGATAGACGCGCGTCATAAAAGTCGCGTGTCTACTGCATGTAGCCTTGCTCCCCTCGTGGTTCCCCGCTGAGGGGTCCAGAACGCTCAGACGAGCCCCATGTGCGCAGGTTAGAAGATCCAGAGAGCGCCTTTTGCGTTTCTCTCGAAGAACACCATATATCAGACTCCGAAACTACGAGTGTGATACTGCGTATGCACATTGGCATGAAATAACAACACTCGGGCACGAGTTGAAATGCGACGCGAGTCCTCCCGAGACCGTTCGTAACGCCATTTCCGTACGGTACGCGTTCTGCCGCTTACCGGCGTGGTGTCAGACATCCCCGCTGACGCTGCGCCAAGGCCCAGCGGGGCGTCGAGGACCCGCAAGCACGTCGAGAACGACGAGATAAGCATAATGACAGCCATTGGCCGGAGCATGGAGCATGTGTCGGCATCCCGGTCTCCTCGGACTTGGCATCCTGGAGGCATCCCCTGCTCCGTCAAAGAATCGTAGAGATGTCCACCAGTCCGCGGCGCCTCAGCTGTGATGGAAATTGATGCCTAGCACGTTATACAGTACGAGCTGTACTGTGTGAGTCCCTGGGTGCATCTTCGATGTAACAGGCCGGGTATATAGTCGTTGGGGGCCGCGATGAGGACAGATACCTTGCGTTCTCATGAAAGCAACTCTCAGTTTGACTCATGGTTGAGCAGGAATGAGACACGCAGATCGATCTCGCCGAGTGCTCAGAGACTTCTTCCAAAGCTACTTCATCAGCAAAAGAACTGTCAATCGGAATGAATCATCCTCTTTCTTGCTCATCTTTCGGGAAACCGCAATTCAAGACTCTTTTCTTATACTAAGTACCCAGTGCGCAGTAGATCTCTTGGTCGCGCCATAGGATGATCAGCTCGTGCGCTCCTAAGTCTTGGACACTGTTGTTCTCCTGGGTAGCCGGCTCCGCGGTGGTACGGAGTACTCTATGTCTGGAATCCAAGTGCCAATATAACAGTCCCCAGACCTGCAGAGATGATCCGATCTACGGATCGCTAGCCCGTCAACAGATGGAGAGTGTCTGCACGCAGTAGTCTCCTCCTGAGTGGGACGCGCCGTTGCTGAATAGAGTAGCTGATAATCTATCCAAATAGACGCTTCTCCAGATCCGCAAGAAGAGTCTGTGCAGAGGCTTCCCCACTTCGAATCCAAATGGTCAGCAGTACACAGTACGGACTCTGGTGTAGACCAAAACAAAGACCAGAGGGCCATAGCCGCCGGATCGATAGGGAACCATCTGCCAAGAGGTCCAAATACTCGGACGACTGGAGGTAGCCTGAGTCGTTCTATCGGAAGGTTGCTTGCGGGATGCTTACTTGCAAATTCCGGTCAAACTCTCGAGCTGGGCGGGATAGAAATGTCCTGTTTAGCAGTAGGTTAACTCTAACATCTCTGCTTGCATCAGGATGGGGAGCATGACAAGCTGGGTTTATGTCTCATTCCCAACGGAGCTCCGTGCAATGACATGTTGAAGCATAAAGTATTGGCAACAAGCACTTTCCCTTTCAGAAACAGGAATTGTTCAACAGTGTACTGGTATAGGTCGATGCCTTGAGGAAGCTTTCGAAATTCGAGAAACGGTTGGGCCTGGAGATGCAACTACACGCTGCGGGACATCATACAATTTGAAGTTTGGCTGAATTAGCGCCATGTCAGAAGTAGCTAAGCACCTTCTTTTTCGTCCTTTCAGGATGTGTCGCTTCGCAGCAGGGCATTTGTTCCTCATCGTCGGACTGTCCTGTGGAGGTCAGATGACAAGCAAGAGAGTTGAGTTCAGGCGGTGGAGGTCACGGGGCGCGACTTCCAGAGAGTTCCAGAGGTCGCTGATGCCTGGTTAAAAACGTTCCAAAGAACTCGGGCACCAGCATGGTGTCGAGGAGGCAAAAGCAGATCATTTTCTGCGTGCCCTGCGCTGTGCTCCAGACTGCTACACATCCTTCGAGTTCTGAGTAGGGATCGCTGGTGTTGATCCTGCGTCCGCCGCACCGTGCGGAGTGATTCGTCCACGGATAAGGGACCACCCGTGCACCGCCACAACTCCAATCGGACCCGGCTCCTGATATCCCCAGCGCCGAGCATCTCCCCAGATGGAGCAGCAACGGGACGACGGACGCTTACCGCAGGTTATGGAGCACCGAGATATTGTCAGCCATGATTCAGATGGCTCTGGATCGTCAGACGACTACTTTGGCCAGCCGTATACGCTGAGATCCCCTTCCAGCTATGGGGAAGACGTGGATGGCCAGGTCCAGCAGACCGCAACTAATGTAGCCTCCTCGCCTCCTCCCGGCCACTCCTTGAGCTCCTCGGGTCTGTCCGCATGGTCGAACAGCTCTACGCCGCGGCCGCGCGGAAGCAGCGTCGGCGCCGCCAACACGTTCGACAAGATGGCGCCCTCGGAGGGAGTACCTATGACCGAACGGGAATTGCGACCACAGCGCCCATCTGGACCCGCCCGGACGCCCTCAAACACCTACGCACCCCAGCGACGACCTCCTCAGTTTATCAACCTCCATGGCGAGCGTCGACGATCGACCTCGGCTAAACGAGGTTCTAGACGCGATCCCAATGCGCAATACCGGGCACAGGAGAAGGCATATGTCCAACGTCTGCGGGGGAACACGCAGGGATGGTATCATCACTACGAGGATAGCCAGGGATACATGGCGGTCATGGACTCGGACTTGGACGAACCGTCCCCTTCATCTGAGGTGCCCTTCGAGGATGACCCGTACGATCCCGATATCCAACTGTTCATGGTGGACAACGATAACCAGCCCACGATAGAGGAACTGAAGAACCCGAAGAATCAGGAGCGGCTCGAATGGCATTCAATGTTGGCTTCGGTCTTGAAGGGTGATGTGGTCAAGCAAGAGAAACAGAGGTTGATTGGAACTACGGAACCGAAGAGGTCCAGTGCCTTGAACAACGAAATCTGGCTGGGAGTCCGAGCAAGGACGTGCGGCCGCAGTATTGCCCTACAAAAGAAGCTCATTGAGGAGGCACGAGCTGGTCTCGGCCCTCTGATTGAGGATATCATCAATTTCGAAATTAAAGGCGAAAAGGAGACTGGAAAATCGCCGGTTGAGCAGGTTAAGGATGTCGTTGAAAAGATCGAGCGAGTTGAGTCACTGTATTCGACCCGGAAGGAAATGGAAGCTGCCAATCCTCGAACTGCTTCCGAGCAGTTTCGATCGAGCTGCGACGCGGTCATCGCATGGCACAATACGACGCTGCTTATCAACACCGAGCTGGCAATCCTACAAAGCTGGGTAGGGAATCCCGAGCTCGATTTCAACAAGCCAAGGGTCAAGACCGCTGCTACTGATCTCTCCGATGATGGCTCGTTCCTAGACCGAATCATGAAGGAGGACGGCCTGAAGACCCTGCAAGGGGATCATAACATGCTCTATGGCATTGGGGAAGTTATCAAGAAAGCGAAAGCTACGCTTATCGAAAACGCAGAAGCGTTTGCTAAACGACACCTGCCTCCCTACATCGAAGAGCTGCTGACGCTCATTAATTTCCCCTCGCGCCTGATCCAGGAAATAATACGCGTGCGTCTGTCTTTCGCGAAGAAAATGAAGGATCCTGCGCAGCAGTCTCCGATTTTGGTCGACCAGATGATATCGCAGTTTCAGATCTTGATGAGGGTTGCGGTCGATATCAAACAGCGTTATCTAGTAATCTCGAAGCCAGAACCAGGATGGGACCTCCCCCCTTGCATTGATGAGAACTTCGACTCTGTCGTCGTGGATGCGCTGAAGTATTACTTCCGACTTCTGAACTGGAAGCTGAACGCAAACAAGAATACGTTCAAGGAAGCGGAGATTTTAGAGCAGGAATGGGGATTTTCCAACGAAATTGGCCGGCAGCTGGAGGGTGGTGACATTGAAGTTGCTGAGCAATTCAGGTAATCAGCTTCGCCTCGCAAATCCTAGAATGGTGGCTAATCCTGTTTTTTAATAGTGCTCTTACGGCTAAATCGCTTCAGCGCCTTATGATCCACTTTGAACGGGAGCTGGTGGCTCGGCCAAATGAGGATCCTGCTGACATGGATAAGCGTTACAAGAGTGTCCTGGATTCTACGCGGGTACGCCAACGCAAGCTTTACCGGTTTTCGCGCTTCTTACGCCAGCTGTTTGAAAATGCGACGGAATATAACCTCACTGAAGACATCGCGGACGAGTTCTTTGAGGCGCTTTTATATTCAGATCATTTTCTCGTCAAGTCAAATGATTCTGTGGGGCAGAAGGGTGTCTATCTTATTGCGCATCATGCCTTGTGGAACCAGCCTGCAGATATTAAGTCGATCCTCGGGACCTCCTTTCGCGAGGAGGATACACCCAAAGATCCGTCTCACACTCCCTACATCCTCGTGATCCGTCCTGAGAGGCCACTCGCATGGGGTGGGAGGAAGATGGAAGTGGATCTTCTGGAACAGCCCACGGATGTTAGAATGGGAAAGCTACGTCTCGTCGCGGATGGAACGCAGCAGCGACTGTCCAATGCTCGACACGAACTCGCACAATTGACTGGCATGCAGCTTGATGTGACTATTGAACAGCGGGCAAACCTTGGACGAGTGAATGCGGAGCTCAACAGGATCAAGAAGATATTATTCAAGCTCTCCATGACCATCATGGACAGCGTCGCGGTGATTAGAAATCAGCTCAAGGAGAAGGGCATAGAGAACCATGAGCTCGTCCAGGCCTGTTTCGCATTTGCAACCGAGTTCGGTAAACGGTCTTCAAGCTATGTGGACCCAAACAGACGCGCAATGAATAGCGCAAAACTTGTTGAGTTGGCGCTTGACTGGATCTCCTTTATTTGCGATGATTGTGATGCTGCTGACCGCAGAACGTTCAAGTGGGCCGTTGCTGCGCTCGAGTTTACCATGGTCATAACCTCAAGCAATCACCTTCTCTCAATGGACGACTCACAGTTTGCTCTTCTAAGAGTTAAGGTGGCCGGATGCATGTCACTCCTTATTTCTCACTTTGACATCATGGGCGCCAGATCCTCATTGGCTGCCCAGGCTGAGAAGCAGCGCCTTGAGGAGTCACGAGGAGGATCGCGAAAAATCGGCGCTGGTCGTGTTCTTAGCGACGAAGAAGCGTCGAAACTTGTTCGCGAACAGCGTCTGGCATGCATCAAGGTCATCGAAGAGTTGAGGGTAGAAGAGGATGCGAAGCGCCAAGCATTGGGCAGGGTGTTGGAAGGGTCCAACGAAGCTGACAGATCCCTTACGGTTCTGTCGTCGTCAGCGACGAATGTCACTCTGCGATGGCAACAGGGCCAGTACATCGGTGGTGGCACCTTCGGATCTGTCTACGCGGCCATCAATCTTGACAGCAACTATCTGATGGCGGTTAAGGAAATCCGCCTTCAGGACCCCCAGATGATCCCAGCTATCGCCCAGCAGATCCGTGATGAAATGAGCGTTCTCGAGGTTCTCGACCATCCCAATATCGTTTCGTATCACGGGATCGAAGTGCACCGTGACAAAGTCTATATCTTCATGGAGTACTGTTCCGGTGGATCTCTCGCCAGTTTACTTGAGCACGGTCGCATCGAAGATGAGACTGTCATCATGGTCTATGCCCTCCAGCTGCTGGAAGGACTGGCGTACTTGCATCGGTCCGGGATCGTCCATCGGGATATTAAGCCCGAAAACATACTGCTCGATCACAATGGGGTCATCAAGTATGTGGACTTTGGTGCTGCTAAAGTCATCGCCCGCCAGGGCAAGACTGTTGCTGGCATGGACGCGTTCAACAAGGGCTCCAAGGAACCTCTTCCCAAAGAGCCTCCGTATCAGCGTAAGAATCAGAAAACCATGACCGGGACGCCGATGTATATGTCCCCCGAAGTGATCCGAGGTGACACTTCCAAGCTCGCCAACCGCCAGGGAGCAGTCGATATCTGGTCATTGGGCTGCGTGATCCTCGAAATGGCCACCGGTCGCCGGCCTTGGTCCTCTCTTGACAACGAGTGGGCGATCATGTACAACATTGCTCAGGGGAATCAGCCACAGTTGCCGACGCGCGATCAGCTCAGCGACATGGGAATCGATTTCCTGAGACAATGCTTCGAACGTGATCCTATGAAGAGGCCGACTGCGGCAGAGCTGCTGCAACACCCGTGGATCGTGTCGATCAGGCAGCAGGTTGTGATAGACCCACAGACACCCAGCAGCGACGGCGGAGGTGGCAGTGTGAGCGGCTCGTCCGGTATGAACACTCGACAGAACTCCTCCGCCTATATCTGAAGGTAACTCTCAAGGGTTTGCGTGATAAAATCGTCCTCGACCTGGGTCGAGACGCAGCCTTGTGTCGGTTTCTCAGTTTCATTCTTCTGTTTGCTTCTCGCTCAAACAGATCAATGAATGCATGTGATACCCCCGTCTCTTTTTATTGATTTCGGGTTTATCGATATTTTTCGTTCTTCGTTCGGAGCTGGCATCTCTAAATTAGCCATCTATATATTTTGTCATGGCCTTTTGCTATTTATACGCAGCCCTCGAGTATGTACGCGCCGTATATAGACTCGACATGTTCTTTGTTGATGTTTTTTTATTCCTGAGCGGACACGGGGCAGAACGTATAACCATGGAAGATGGAAGATGTGGGCGAAATCGTTCACCTACCTAGCTAGCAATATGATGACGGAAAATATTTAAAAAAATGAATTTTTTCTCGGTCTCGGTTGACTTTCATAATTTACTTCTGTTTTTGTTTCTCCGCTGCGATTAGTCTAACCTGTACCCGGCTTCGACTACAGATAGATGCCTATGCGTCTTTGATTTCAACGTAGCTCTATTTGCTAGTAGGCACGGATACCTGCAGTACACCCATCGAATACTCCGTAAGGGATCTTATCTAGTAATGTACCTTGTGTAAGTTCTTGGCTCGCTTGGCCTAGCCTGGCTCTCGCTCGAAACGGGTAGTTGGCCAGGTAGGTAGGTGTGCTTTGAAGCTGTAGTAGTAGTCTCTGGGTTATGTTTTATCTCGACACGGTCTGGTCTCGGGATGCTTTTAGCTATGTACTGCGCATAGAAATAGAAAAAAAAGATTGTTGTTTTTAGAGTGCTCTGGTAGTAACACGGCATATGTTGGTGTCGAGAAGGCAGAAGAAATTAGATATATATATATAAGTAGAGTGATATGTAAATATAGATCTACCTGATGCATATCATCATGTAGGTTCTTCTGCGCATATCTAACTTGAATCAACTGGAGAAAATCCCTCATTCATGGATACTGATTCACAGGTAAATTTTACCCATTTGCATTGTCTGTGAAAGAGTATATATAGGTATGTTCCGAGACAGGGGGTTTTTTGACTTCACTTACTTATCTTGTTTGATTCCGCTTGTTACAAACCCCATAGGCACATACTTTTTGTTCGTATCCATCCCCGTTCTCCAGGGTAATCATGATGTTCCTTTCCTGTCGTAGGATGTTATATAGAGAACTCACAGGTGGTGCTCACTCCTTTAGTTGTCAAGTCTCTGTGGGTTCTTGCATTTCTAGTAATTTTGGAGCGGAGCCTCTTTTACAACTTACGCCTGCTGTTCTCTAACGGTCCTATATATAGGCCCTGAATAGTGTTCATAGAAAGTAGTTCATATACGAGAAGCCAATAGATGACATCATTGGAAGAAAAAAAAAGCTATACACAGAACCTCTGTTAGATCATCCATCAACAAAAGTTGAAATCAAACCGTGAAGAGGTGAGAATAAGAGAACCGAGAAGGTCCTCCTCTTTTGAAATCAAAAAAGTGCGCTTCGTGCCAGACATTGGGAGAAAAAAAAGCACATGAAGCTATAAACCGTTGTGTGAAATGTGAAAAAAGTCAATTCGAAAGTGGGCAGCGAACAGCAAGGCGTAGTACTTGCAGTGAAACCTGGAGAAGAATTCGGCCTGTGCGAATGAATAATCCCAGCGCTTGAAACGGCAAATGAGACTGCAGACATAACCTAACGGAGCAACGCCAGTCCATGTCGATATCATGAGCGTAAATAGCTGATAAATAAATAATCAGAGGGAGGAAGAAAGGGCATGATTAAGAAAGTCTAGTTTTCGCATGCACCACGGTATGCGAGCTGCCTCCACGACAGGCACACAAGCCCATAGTGCCGCGCATCGAAGAAGAGCGGGGTCCGATAGATGATCGAACTCAGAAAGAAATGGAAAAAAAAAAGAGAAGAGAAGAAGAAAAGGTCCCATGCTCAGATCCTCCCCTGGGTATACAAAACTCGTGGAGGAAGCTGGTGCTTTCAGTGTCGCTGAAAGCACCACACTCCTGGTCCATTGAGAATATTGACGATGAGAAACTTGCGACCTCATCGGAATTCGATTGCCGGAAGACAACCTCTGTCATCGACGTGTTTAAGCTCGAGCTGCTGGTATCTGGAAATGATGGCACGTTAGCTATGACTATCAGTTTGGACAAAGTGACCGGCGACGGGCACGCACTTTTCACTTTTAGCGTGGAAATAGATCCCGCTGACAGTTCCCTCCACCTGGTTGAAGCAAATGTAGTAGAACCCTTCGAAGCTAGCACCGGATATCGTCCTCACCCGGTGATCGGGTACGAGGAAGTATTCCTTCCACCTCATGAAGATGTGCTCGCGCTGCGCGAAATTCTTGTAGGTGAAGTCAGGTCTCTTCGCCTGCTTAGCCAGCGGACGCCACGCCGGGAATCTAGCCCAGTGGTGCATATCGGTCTTCTCCGTCGCTCCCCATGCTTCATGGCGTGTCTGGAAGGTGTGCTTTGTCCCGATTATCTCGCCCTCGAAGAAGGTTGTCAATGTCGGATGGTCTTCCGTCAGGCCTAGAGGGCGAATCTAGTTCAGCATCGACTCCACCGAAAGCCAATTGACGTACAATCGAAAACGAACCTTGTATGCGGAGATAACCACAGAGATACGACTCGGCCATGTCAACGTGTTTTATCTCCACATCGACGTTGTAGACCTGACGATCGGACTGCTGGGTGCCAACGAATTTGCTTCCAGCTCGAAGAAAGGAGGAAGTGTGGTTTGGAAATAGCTTCCACTTGTCAGTGAAAGGTGATATCACGGCTTGCAGAGTGAACATACCCGGACGTTGGAAAACTCATATCTGAGTGCCGCCGACATGGCGGAAGTTGCGGTCACCGATGACGATTGGGTCGCCGGAGTCTGCTGCTCCTCTTTTGTCTCCGTAGTAAGGCTGGAAGGACTCAATGTCCCAATCACCGCATCTTCCTCGGTCTGTGTCATGTCCTTGTTGGATGAACCGGGGGCTGTCTCGGTCCCTAAGGATCCTGCAGCTGAGTCTCCCACGCCTCCATCCGGTCGACTCGGCGCTGATTGCGCCGCAGCGTTGGTGGTCGAGACCGCACCATCCCCCGCACCATCAGCATTGGCAATTTGCTCCTCCGAGGACGTCCTCCACGAGGAGACCCTTTCGACCTCCGGTGGACAGGTGGTACGGGCGGAGATGTCCTCGGCAAAGGGTGTCGGCGTCAGCTGCAGCGTGTTGTCGCTTGGGGTCGGCATGGAGGGGAATCAAAGAAGCGATAACATCGGAAGGGGAGAAGGAACAGCGAGTAAAACAAGGGGACACAGTGCCAAATCAGAAAGACAAAGTGAACAGGAGCTGTCGTCAAAGACGATGTGTTAAGAGCTGGACTCGGTGACGATGGGGGACGACGCACTGCCCGAAACGGATAAGGTTGTCTGGCCGGTCATGCGATCGCGGGGAAGACCAACAAGACAAAGACTCCACCGGGCCGTCTGCGCCACTCGTATCTATCTTTATGACACATGGCTACAGATCACGTTTGTCATATTCACATAAGCATGGACGTCCTACTCTAGAAGCACTGCAGTATTATACAGACGCGGACATCCAGACGACATGGTATTCAATTCACTCTACACAGGTATCTCCTTCCCACTGGAAACCGCTCTGAACCTAACGCCAATATACAACCCTTTGCATCGATTTGTAGGACACGTGAAGGGGACTGTTCAGATAGGCTTGATCTGTTGGAGGAGAGAGCAGGTCAGACAGGGTTCGATAGATGAACGGCCGCAGGCATCGATTACCTTGAAATGAAGAGAAATGAGAGAAAAGATGAGAGCCTTGAGATCCTGGACGAGGTAGTAGAAAACTCGTAGGCCTTCCGGATCCGCAGATTCAGTCACGTCGACTAGAGAGCCAATTTTCGCGGTCTGCGCAGCATGCCACCTCGGGTCAGTCACTGGTGTCCAATGCAGCGCAGAAAGCATCGCATCCAAAGCGCATTACCTCGAATGAAATGTGTTCATTGCCTAGTCTGATCTCCAACTCCTGTCGTCCGTCCTTGTTCTTCTGAGGCCACTTGGAATCGTCTTCCCTGTTCGGAGCTTTAGTGGACGGCGTCGCAACATCTGGTTCGATCCGTAGGACGTACTTCATGATCTCGCTCTCCTTGATGATGCGCTTGACCTCCTGAATCATCAGGGAACTGACACACACTGTTGCCCACTTAGTTTTGAAGCACGACCAGTGCATCCATTGGATAACCTACTCTCTTTGCGGATGAGGGAATCATTTCGGTAGTTGGAGTTGTTCGCGTATCGGACCTGGGCACTGCGGCCATCGCCAAGGACGCGGAAATCGAACTCTGCATGGTAATAGTCAACAGCTGCTCCAGGGAGAAGGTGTCTCCAGCTAGTACACACCTAGGAATTCATGTCCAAACCGCCCAGAGTGACCTGAGCTGCAGGAGTGTCAGCAGCTGAGGGAACCTGGGCCACGGGTAACGCCTTACTAGTAGCGGACATAGAAAGGTTCAGCAAGATCCGACGACGGCATCTTCAGCACGCTCCCTCTGCCAGTCAACGACGTGTGGACGATAAGATAGAAGCTTGAGGAAGGTCGCGACTTGCTTGGGTGGGGAACAAGATCGCCCCCGGACAAGGTCGCGTTCCAGATGGCTTAGTCATCCACGCACTCCGGGCAAGTCGCTCCGCCGCCGCGCAAATGGACAAGTTGACCGTCCGGCCTCCGGAGTGTCCACGAGTGCGCTGGTGAACATAAGGTAGATGAGGGGTGTTGGCCTATTGTGATTGCTCTTGTTTTTTACTGCGAAGCCAGGGGAGCCTGTTTCTTTGGTATTTCTCCCTTTCCCAGCCGTTAAGATTCCAAACAGACTGACAATATCCAGCTCCTCATCCCTCACCCTTTGCATCGGCCGTTCTGTCAATAACCACCCAACATGGCGTCGTTTCTGGAGAACGCGTACAGCCTTGTCCACCAGGACAATGCTGCTGATCAGCCGACCGTGCAGGAGCTCAAGATGCAGCTGGAAAAGGGCACCGATGAGTCGAAGGTGGAGACCATGAAGAAGATCATCACGATTATGCTCAACGGCGACCCGATGCCCCAGCTCCTGATGCACATTATCCGTTTTGTTATGCCTTCGAAGAGCAAGCCCCTGAAGAAGCTCCTGTATTTCTACTACGAGATCTGCCCGAAGCATGACGCCAATGGCAAGCTGAAGCAGGAGATGATCTTGGTCTGGTAAGAACGGCATGAAGCCCCTGGATGCAGACGAGTGGCCACTCAACAGGGTCCATCTAGCAACGGAATCCGAAATGACCTCCAACACCCCAACGAATACGTGCGCGGCAACACTCTTCGCTTCCTCTGCAAGCTCCGCGAGCCCGAACTCCTCGAGCCCCTTCTCTCCTCCGCGCGCTCGTGCCTAGAACACCGCCATGCCTATGTGCGCAAAAATGCCGTCTGGGCCATCGCGTCTATCTACCAGCATTCCGAATCACTTATTCCCGATGCTCCAGAGCTGCTCCAGACGTTCCTTGACTCGGAGACCGATCACACCTGCAAGCGCAATGCGTTCGCGGCCCTTATGTCCATCAGCCACCAGAAGGCACTCGAGTACCTGAGCTCCACCTTTGACAGCATACCCAATACCGATGAGTTGCTTCAGCTTGCGGAACTCGAGTTCATCAGGAAGGATGCAGTACAAAATCCTCAGAACAAGGTAAGGGGCGTCCGTACAAAGCGCAAGGCAATTTCATTGCTAACTAGCTTCAGGCGAAATATCTACGTCTTATTTTCGACCTTCTTGATGCATCGGCCAGCACCGTCGTCTACGAAGCTGCTACATCTCTGACCGCCCTCACCAGCAATCCCGTTGCTGTCAAGGCAGCCGCTGCCAAACTGATCGAGCTCAGCATCAAGGAGGCAGACAACAACGTTAAGCTCATTGTATTAGACAGGGTCGACCAACTGAGAAGACGAAATGAGGGCGTCTTGGACGACCTGACGATGGAGATCTTGCGTGTGCTTTCCAGCCCTGACATTGACGTGCGACGGAAAGCCCTTGGAATCGCTTTGGAAATGGTTTCGAGCAAGAATGTAGAGGAGGTTGTCATGCTGCTGAAGAAGGAGCTTGCCAAGACCGTGGACGAGCAGTATGAGAAGGTGAGTCGAGGACGACTCCTTTTTCTTCCCACACGCTTTTGGCTGATCGCGATGATAGACTGGCGAATACCGTCAACTTCTCATTCAATCGATACACCACTGCGCCATCAAGTTCTCCGAGATCGCTGCTAGTGTTGTCGATCTCCTTATGGACTTTATTGCGGACTTTAACAACAATTCTGCCGTTGATGTAATCTCCTTCGTCAAGGAGGTCGTGGAGAAGTTCCCCAAGCTGCGACCCTCAATTATCGAACGCCTGGTTTCCACGCTCGGCGAAGTACGCGCCGGGAAGGTCTACCGTGGAGTGCTTTGGGTTGTCGGAGAGTATTCCTTGGACGAGAATGATATCCGTGAAGCCTGGAAGCGAATCCGGGCCAGCCTCGGAGAGATCCCAATTTTGGCCTCTGAACAGCGGCTGCTGGACGAAGTTCCCGAGGAGAATGCGGCTCCAAAGGAGCAGGTCAATGGCCATGCTAAACAGACGGCACCAACGGGGTCAAGGAAGGTCCTGGCAGATGGCACGTATGCTACCGAGAGTGCTCTTACTAGCCAAGCAGCCGCCAAGCTCGAGGCTGTCAAGGCTGCCCAGAAGCCGCCATTGCGGCAGCTTATCCTGGACGGTGACTACTACCTAGCGACTGTCCTCTCGTCAACGTTGACGAAGCTGGTGATGCGCCACGCCGAAGTGTCTCAGGACACCGCTCGGACGAACGCCCTTCGCGCCGAGGCGATGCTCATCATGATCTCGATTATCCGTGTTGGACAATCGCAGTTTGTCAAGGCCCCGATCGACGAGGACTCTGTGGACAGAATCATGACCTGCGTGCGTTCGCTTGCCGAATTCGCTGAAAGGAAGGAACTCGGGACCACTTTCTTGGAGGACACCAAGAATGCCTTCCGTGCGATGGTCCAAGTCGAAGAGAAGAAGCGCGCGGCCAAGGAGGCGGTCGAGAAGGCCAAAACTGCTGTGCAGATTGACGACGCTATCCCCATCCGACAGCTCGCCAGGAAGAATGTCGGTGAGGGCGCCGACGAGATTGAGCTGGATCTCGCAAAGGCCACCGGTGGGGATTCGGCGCATGAGGATCTGTCGTCCAAGCTCAGCAGGGTTGTCCAGCTTACCGGATTCTCCGACCCGGTGTACGCTGAAGCCTACGTCAAGGTCCATCAGTTCGATATCGTGCTGGATGTATTGCTGGTCAACCAAACCACTGAGACTCTGCAGAACCTGTCGGTCGAGTTCGCGACCCTCGGAGACCTCAAGGTCGTCGAGCGCCCGACGACGCAGAACCTCGGCCCGCGCGACTTCATGAACGTACAGGCGACGATCAAGGTGTCGTCGACCGACACGGGCGTGATCTTCGGCAACATCGTCTACGACGGACCCAGCTCGACGGAGACGCACGTGGTGATCCTCAACGACGTGCACGCGGACATCATGGACTACATCCAGCCGGCCTACTGCACGGAGACGCAGTTCCGGCAGATGTGGACCGAGTTCGAGTGGGAGAACAAGGTCAACATCAACTCGAAGGCCAAGAGCCTGCGGGAGTTCCTCAAGCAGCTCATGGAGAGCACCAACATGAGTTGTCTGACGCCCGAAGCCTCCCTCCAGGGCGACTGCCAGTTCCTGAGTGCCAACCTCTATGCCCGGAGCGTATTTGGTATGTTTCCTCTCCCTTTGTTTTTTTCCCCCTTGTTTCTCGTTTAAAGACCACTGCTGACGTTGTCCAGGTGAGGACGCACTGGCGAACCTGAGCATCGAGAAGGAGGGCGAGGACGGGCCGATTACTGGATTTGTACGGATACGAAGCCGGTCGCAGGGCCTAGCCCTGAGCCTGGGCTCCCTGAAAGGCCTGAAGGCCAGTGCTGCATGAACCGCTTGACCCGTTGTGATGCCTGTTTGTCTTCATCTTATCTTATCCCCCTTGTTGCTAGCGAATTTAGTACCTAGATAGGCATGGTCCTTTAGTCAGCTGTGCTATACCGGATGAGTAGAGGCTGTCCTCGAATGGAAATATTGAAAAGTTCATGGTGCTGTCGATAATAGGGATGATTAGAGTTGCTCTTCCAGCTGTGCGATTGTGTATATCAGCATGTCCTAGCTTGACAGAGAACAAAGAACCTGAAGCCTCACGGTAGAGCGCATCCAGGTCGGATCTCGCGGAGTTTTCAGGCACAGACCACATGGCGATCCTGTGCCTTTTCCTCCATCGGTCTGTGTATCGACATCGCCAACAGGATCAGCGGCCTCGGGAGTCGGGATCTTGGCATGAGATTTTTCACGACGATGTCTTGGCCCGTCGTCCACTGCGACTCCGCCATGCTCTGCCCACCGAACCAGGCAGGCCTCGGGCATGAAATCGGATGTGCCGGAACCCCGCGTGCACAGCAACCCGGATGCATCGCGCACACCGCATAACAGATACAACCAGGTATAAACAGCAGGCTCCCGGCAACGGTCGCCCTGGTCCAGCTTCCGCCGGCCCGCCGCGGCAGCGACCATGGGCTGCTGTGACGTGAGCGACTCCCCAGCGCCAGGAACAAACACCTGAGGCTCCGCGGCGCTCCGTTGCTGCCCTGGCCTGATGCGCTTCTCCGCCGCTGCAAGTCCTGCTTCCTCCTTCTCCCTGTCCCCTCTCTCCCTGATTCCCTGAGCGATCCCTAGATTCCTCCCTGCAATATTCTTCTGTCCCTTCTCCCAGAATGCTCTCTGCGCCCACGCCAGCACGATGACCGTTGGCCACTCCAATGCCATCTCCGACCCGCTCGCGGATGGCTCTTCCTCTTCCGCCGCGGAACGTCCGGAGTCAGAGACTCCCGACCGCGATGCGGTCCTTGCCATTGGGAAGCACGCCTCGTTGACCCTGGGGGGCGATTCCCTGGTCGTTCTAGGTACTTGTGTCCTGTTTCCTTACAGTGTATGGACTGTTGCTGACCTCCTGCGCTTGCCAGATGAAAGCTTTGCGCGCAAGGCGCACCGAGGCTGCTGCGGCTTTTTGGCACCCAGTAGGCGCTCCCTCTGCCACGACTACCGCCCCGTCTCTCCATCTCCGTCCGGGGAGGTCGCGGGGCCCACAGGCGGCATCTCTGACCGCGGGAAATCTGCAGAGCCCAGGACCACCCGTGCCATCCACTACTACAACGTCCTCTGGGCGGATCTCTCCCAGAACGCCATCACCATCAAGTACGCGGAGCCGACGTCCAAGCACGACGTCGCCGTCGCCTCGCTCCACTACCCCGTCCACCAGGAGCAGAAGGACCGCGCCGAGGCCTGGGTCGCGAAGCTGCTGGACCGCGCCTACGGCAAGGCGCAGCGGAACAAGAGGCTCAAGGTCCTGATCAACCCGTTCGGCGGCAAGGGCACGGCCGCCAAGTTGTACTACCGCTACGCGGAGCCGATCCTGGCCGCTGCGCGGTGCGAGATCGACGCGGAGGAGACGACGCACGCCGGCCACGCGACGGAGATCGCGGAGCAGATCGACATCAACGCGTACGATGCGATAGTCGCCTGCTCGGGCGATGGTCTGCCATATGAGATCTTCAATGGGCTGGCGAAGAAGCCCAACGCGACAGAGGCCCTGGCCAAGGTCGCCGTGGCGATGATCCCCGGCGGTTCTGGCAACGCGATGTGTTGGAACCTGTTCGGGACCGGGAGCGTGAGTCTGGCCGCCCTCGCGGTCGTCAAGGCGCTGCGGACTCCGTTGGACCTGGTTTCCATCACGCAGGGGAACACGCGGACGCTCTCCTTCCTGTCGCAGTCTTTCGGGATCGTGGCAGACTCGGATCTGGGTACGGAGCACCTCCGGTGGATGGGAGCTCACCGGTTCACGTATGGCTTCCTCAAGCGTATCATGGCGAAGGCCGTCTACCCGTGCGATCTGGCCGTGAAGGTCGAGGTCAGCGACAAGCACGCCATCAAGAACCACTACCTTGCCGAATCTCAGAGAAAACCGCGCCAGCGCAGCGTTGAAGACGCGGCGAACGAACCGCCGGGCCTGCCACCCCTCAAGTACGGAACAGTCCAGGACCCTGTCCCGGAGGACTGGGAGCTCATCCACTGCGACAAGCTCGGCAATTTCTACGCCGGAAACATGGCCGTCATGTCCGAGGGCGCGAACTTCTTCCCGGCCGCGCTGCCCGACGACGGGCTGATCGACGTCGTCACCGTCGACGGCACCATCAGCCGCATGACCTCCCTCTCCATGATGGCGGCGGTGGAGAACGGCACCTTCTTCGACATGCCCGAGGTCACGGTCCGGAAGGTCTCGGCGTATCGACTGATCCCGAAGGACCGCAAGAACGGATACATCAGCGTCGACGGCGAGAAGGTGCCCTTTGAGCCGTTCCAGGTGGAGGTCCACCGGGGTCTCGGGACGGTGCTGTCCAAGTCGGGGTACCTCTACGAGGCCAAGGGGCCGGTGTGACGAAACACTTGCTTTGCGATGGTTTTATGAGTCCTGAATCGTGATGATACCCGGCAGAAGGCGTTTGTTTCGTTAAGGTCTGATCCTTCTGCTTCCAAGCCAGCGGAGTGGGACTGGCCTTGTACAGTAGCTGTTTTCAGAGCAGACGATCCCGGCGTCTGAGGGAAGAGTCTGCGACTGTTAAGCCGGTCGAGATGAGCGTAAACCTGTAATGAGAAATGTGATATGAGTTTTTGTAAACCAGATGCCTTCCAAAAATGGAAAAATGTAATTTTGTAACGAATCTATCTCACGAAATAGGCAAAACATGCCCTTTTATTTACATACATACAACTGCTGGAGCAGTATCAATAACTACCGAACTAACATCCGCCACACATTCTCAGAATGGTATCGTATCAATCAGTTGAATGTAAAGGAAATCAATCATCAAACCCTCCCCACTCCTCCTCTTCCTCTTCAGATCCATCATCTTCATCGTCTTCATCATCATCATCATCCTCATCATCCGAATCCCGCTTCGGCTGCTTGAACCCCCACTTGACCAGGCGCTCGTCATCCAGCACCTCCCCGGCGCGGACCCGCACCGTCTTGGTCGGGCTGCGCTCTTTCAACTTGCGGAACGGTCGGAGGAGGAGCGACATGGGGACGTCGCCTTTCAGTCTCGGTTTCAGCGTTGATCCGCCCTGGGATTCATCATCATCATCATCATCATCATCACCACCATCACCGTTGGTGTTTTCGGCCTGATCGTCGACCTCAACGACCTTCTCGAGCTCATCGAGCCAGATGTCCATGATGTGGTAGCGCAGGCCGTCCGGGCCGTGCGGCATGGGCTCCTCGCCCGGCGGCGGGGCGGGCTTGTCCGGGTCGAAGTTGAGCGGGTAGAGGGGGCCTTCTTCGAGGATGGAGAGGTAGCGTTCGAGGTCGGTCCATTTGGCAGGGACTTGTTCGTCGTCGCTGTGCTTAGTTTTGTTGGGTTTGCCGTTCTGCTTTTGGTTCGGGTTTTGTTTTTGTTTCTTCGTGTTGTCGTCGTTGGTGGCAGTGTCGGTGTCGATGTCTGCTTTGGATCTCTTCCTCCCCTTCTCTTTATCATCGTCGTCTTCTTGATCTCCCTCTGAGTCTCGCTTCCTCTTCCTCCCCTCCCCCGCGTCATCACCATCCCCATTACTACCCTCCTCGTTCATCTTCCCCTTCAAAAACACCTCAAACGCCACCCCCACATAACACCGCACCAGAAACAGATACTTGTCCAGCCGCAGCCGATCGATCGCATGCCAGTCCCTGCCGACCGTGATCCAGAACGCGCGGAGGAAGCGATGCAGCGTCGCGCGAGGTAAGGTCGGGACGAGGCCGTAGGAGAGGGAGCGGGCGAGGGCCTGCTGCGTCAGGGGCCGGTCGGAGTGGAAGAAGCAGAAGAAAAGGCCCTTCCAGATCTTGAGCAGGTCGAGGGCGGAGAGGTCGGTGCGGGAGCGGAGGTAGAGGGTCAGGGAGGAGAGGGCTTTGTCGCGGGTGCGGCGGTCTATATATGATATAATATCACTCTTGTCAGAAATGGATGAATGTGGGAAAGAAAGAAAGAAAAAAAGGACAAACAAGGCAATTCAATTGAATCGAGGGAGATAGTTGTAGAGAGCAAAAAAGAGCGCTCTCGTCTTCGTCTGGAACTTTTGTCGTCTGAGAAACAAAAAAGGAACTTGCAAGAAAACTCACCACTCGAGGCCAGCTCCCGCACGAAGGGGGTCTTTTGCATGTCCGTCATGGTGTTTCCTCCTCCTCCTTCTTCTTCTTATTCTCCTTTTCCTCCTCCTAAGTCAAACTGAGAAGGTCGGCTCTTGTTCTGTTCTGCCGAGTCTCGTCTCGTGATACCGAACCTACAAGGCCATGCAGATAACAATCCTTTTTTTTCCACTTCCGCGGAGAAAAAAAAGGCCCAGTTGGCGAAATCGCAGAATCCAGGACAAAAAATATGAAAGGAGACAAAAAATGAGAGGATGTCGTTATCTCTCTCACAACAGTGTCATCATCAATCAATATTCTTTATCGATCGATCGATCAAAAAGCACCCGTCCGTCCCAGAACTTTTTTTCCCGCGCGCCGGGGCGGGTCATCAAGATGTTTGCGCTGTTTGCTTCTTACGGCAGCGCTAAGATTAGCGTCCACTTGGCTGATCGATCATCGCTTCTTGGTCCCGCTGATAAGGTGGAGAACTGAAAAACTATCTAATACTCCGTAGATGTTTGTGCTCCGGCACGCGAGACTTCATGGATATCTACTTCCAACGGTATATATCGGGTAAAACGTCCTCAAATAGAGGACTTCGGTTTCTATTCAAGCCTGAGACTTGAGTGCCTCTATAAAAAAAAGGGAGACATCTCTCTGTCACACCTGGACAGACACTGCAGATATATGTAAATAATATCTTTTTTTTCTTGGAAGCACATCACATTTTCCGCATTCAAAGCTATTTCGGACCATGTCGCTAGCTTGAGCTAGGTATGTATGTACAGCACTTTGATGAGCGCAAACATCTGGCGATCAGAGAGGGGTTAAGCAGAAGGGAGGAGTAGGAGAACAATAGATGGACATACATAAGTGTAACATAGAAGCGCGATTTTCATCGGGGAAAGAAATATTGCAGACACAGACGCCGACAAATGGCCAAAATATCGATGCGGAATGCTGAAAAGATACAGAGACACAGCACCATCATCATAAACCAGACATGGCAGACACAGAACAGCTGGGGTATTGTGCAAGTTGACAAAAGACGCTCAGAAACACACGAAACGCCTTACTCTCAGAATAAGAACAATGAAATCATCTGTCCGAGAATGACTGCGGCTTGGAGCCTGCCGGGTCGATCTCGATGGAACGGTATGAACTGGAAAGAAATCAAGGCACTCAAATATGGATGATACCAGATGAGTGCCGTAGATGATAAGACAGGAATCAGAGAGCCGCCCTGAGACAAGACGGTGAGGATTCAATGTCGTAAAGACATTGCGCTGGTAGATATGGATTTGGTGTGCAATTCCCAGAACGATCCTTCTACCACGGAGAATCGCTCAGGGGAAAAGCCGATCTCTGTCACATGCACAGAAAGAACCTGTGCTTGTCATCGAAGGATAATTCGTTAGATTGCCGGATGTCACAGAAACTTGTCGACGAGACAAGGTGAGGCAACGGCTAGCTCCGCTGCGACGACGAATGCCGCGGAACGACCAAGGCATTGACGACGTGGCCGTTTTTCCATCCTTGGTCGAGCAATGTTTGATTCTCCTTGAGGATTTTACCGAGATAAGCGATGCGGACGCGCTGCTTGCCGGAGATCTGTATTCAAAAACGGCCAACATGTCAGATGATCCATCGACGCGTAGGACGAAAGAGATATTATATATAGGACATACCCCGGCCTCGGCCTGCACCTTTCGAGCCAGCAACCCCACACTCTGCCCCTTCCCGATCGACACGACAACATCAGGCCCGCCCCTATCGCTCAGCCTGGCTTTCACCTTGATGATGTCCCGTTCACTCATCTTGCCCTTCTCCTCTCTGCGTCGTTCGATCTCTTCGGCAATGAGCTCGTCCTCGGAGGCGTTGTCCACCAACTTCCCGTCATAGATGGCGTCGCTTTCAAGATCCCCGGTTCCTCGCACATCTGTCGAGGCCGTCTCGACGACGTTCTCGGGGTCGCTCACAATGCACTGCGGGAGCCGGTACAGAGCTCCGCTCTCGTCATAGCAGCCTTCACAGAGATCGCCCGTAGGCACGGTGATGCCGGCAGCATCGATGATACCCTGCGCGGTCGCAAAGTCGCCCTCGCGCATCAGCGAAGTCGCCGCGTTCAGCGCGGCCCAGACCTCCGGTCGGCCGGTCACCCGGGTCTCAAAGAACTCCTCCCGCTCGCGGGCGAGCTGCGCGCGGGTCCATGTGCGGCGCTTGCTGTGCCAGACATGCGGGCGGATCGGCTGGTTGTAGTGCTCACTGAGCGGCAGAGTGTGTGTCGTTTGACCTCGGCGGCGGGTGGGGTAGGTGATGCGCGAGGTCCTGTCTTCGCCTGTCACGGTCGCAGGACGGCGCAGAGAAGACGACCCCGAGACGATGGCGTTGGGAACGGAATTTATGGCTCGAGAGGCAGAGTCGGCATGGTGTTGCTGAGTTACCCCACCTGTATATGGGGAACCGTCGTCACGCGAGGAGAAGAGAGAAAGACAGCAACCCTGGTGTCAGACGAGTGTTAGCCTTCGAAATGTCAATTGACATAGATCAAATCTCTCCAATCGAACAACGACCAATATAAATTGTCGACAGGTCCAGGCGTCGAGGCGCCCGTCGGCAGAGCAGGTGGGGAAGGCAGGTGGTCGTTGCGTGATGCTCCCGTCTCAACTCGAGCAAACAAGAAGATAAACCTCGAGATTGAAGAACGGCACGCGCATTAGAACTCCGCACTCGAAACGGGCTCACCATTTTGCATCATGTGGAGACACACGCTCCCCGTGGTATCAGGCCCCTCCCCCGAAAAACAAGAAGGGCCTCACACAGTGGACAGAGGAAGTAGCGGTGGAAGGGTTAAAGAACCCGGAGAGCGTGCGGGTGTGTTGGACAATGGGTACAATCTATGTACTGTACGGGGTACAGACTTAGCGCGGCGGAGTGACGCTCCAGGGCAACAGCAGCAGCCAGCAGCAAGATCCAGGATCGACGCCCGGGCCGGTCACTGCTCCAGAGGGAGTCGGGAACCCGGGAGAGCACGCATATTGTTGATTGATTGAATGATTGATCGAGGGGGGGCGCGGGCGTTGCGTTTGGGCGGTGCAGCGACGGGCTGTGCGATGGATAATAAATGATGCCGGGCAGACTTTCGCCCTGGCGCTTCTGTCCCGAGGGAGGAAGAGAAAGAAAGAAGGAGACGGTGAGCGACAGCCGGGGAGAGGGCCCGGCCAGGCACGTCAGACCCGAGTCAGAGGGGCTTAATAATTTCAAGCTGCTTTAACCAGAGCGCCCCGATCAGTAATAATAACAATGCTCTCGAGTTAAGGAAGAACCATGAAGTTTTCTTCCGCCTACTACTCAAGACTGCTGAGCAAGCAATGACGACGTGCCGACGACGTCGTGCTCGAGAGCTCCACCGGCTTACCTTACCCCCAGCCTCACGGGGAGCCAACGGGACGACGCAGCGACGAATGACTGATCATGTCACTCCATCCGGTTAAACCAAGCATGGGAACCCCTCCCGCCCGATGTCTTCGACCTGCGACTCCGTAGTCCTGGCATCGAAACCGTTCCTCTCGTGCCGCAAGCCGCGTAGTCCAGCGGCGTCCAAGCGTCCCCATTTTTTCTCCACTCCACCTTCCCACACACGGACCCTATCGATCGATAGAGATCGGATAATCGCACAGACGCATCGTTCTGCTCGAGCGATAGACTCCGTCCTACTCCGTACTACAGTGCAGGATCTCTGCAAACAGTGTCACCTTGGTAGTGTGCTGGCTTGTTCTACCACTCAGGCGGTCAGGATTACTATTTCCTATCAGTTTCTTCTCTCTTGTGTCCATTGACTTTTGCTGACTTTAATCGACAAGGATCTTATTTAATTAGGTTCCTGGGTAACGTAACCCTCGCCTCGTCTCCCCTAGCCTGGCTGCTACACATAGACACTTTCGCGCTCCGGTCAGAAAATAAGATGGGAAGTAGTAGGTGCCCGCGCCAGCCAGCAAGGGATGGGCGGCGTTTACCGATGTAAGCGACGAGCTACCTACCCGAGTGTAGCTTCCCTTTCCGCCGAATCTGGTGGAATCAATCAATTGATTCATCGACTTCCATTCCCAGTGGCGAAAAAAAAAAAAAAACAGATACGTCTAAATCGATATTATGGATTCTTGAGACCTGTCTACTACTCCTACTAAACCGCTACTACGAATGACTACCGGCTTCGTTCCTTTCGTATTTTAAATCCACTCGATCAAGAACGACCGTGCATATTACAATATCATACTATAATACCGTTGTCGTCATTCGTTCCAGGTAGCTCGAAGCTTCTCATCGTCAGGTTCAAGGTTCCGCAACACAACGCAACGCTCCCGACCGGTATCACAGAACATATCTAACATAGAGAAACAACCAAAGTTGCCAAGGCAAGGCAAGGCTGCCAAGGTAAGATTCTTAAGAGCCACAGTCAGGCCACCGCAGCAGCCCTGTCTAGTAAAAGGGAAACGAAAGGGTTTCATAGCAAGTAAGACCGCTTCCTGGGCCTCTTTTTGATGTTGCCTTTTAATTTGATTAAGCTAAGCTGCACTTCCAAGACTCTTAATTAAGACCCGACAAGCAAAGCAAGATGCCGATCAGTGGAAGAAGTAACCTTCTGGCCCCTACAGTAGTTGTCGCTGGCACGGTACATCTGCTGTGTGCTGACTTCCTGCTATGATCGGCGATCATTGGTGCCGATGGAAAAGCCAAGATTTTGCAACGGACTGCTTCTACTATGTTAACCATAACGTTATTTCCGTTTATGTAGAGTTGCTAGGTAGATCTGCGCCCCGTCTTAGGTGGCGTGTGTGTCTGTACCGTTACAGGCTTCATCCGCTACCTACTGGGACAACATCGCTGTTCAAGAGTTTTGGCCCACAGAAAGCAAACGCGTACTGTACATACATTGTGCTACAGCATCAAAATTCTATGAACATAGAAGATAAAGTGAATGCCGATACATCATCCTCTAAATGCCCCCCCCCCCCCCCCTCTTACCCTACTCTTCCTCGTCATCACTGCCAAAGATCGCCTTGAAGACAGCGTCCCCGGGCCGCTCAGCCTCCAGGGCCTCATTGCGGTCCGGCTCGATGACGATCTGCTCCCGGGTCTCAGGTTGCCCCGGTTGCTCCGGTCCACCGGCAGACGCCAGACGACTGCCCACACCGGATTCGCGGATGAGCTCGTTCATCACGTCCTTGGAGAGCAGTTCCTTCGTGCCGGTGCTGGTCTGGTATCCTGCGGACTGGAAGCGTCCGCCTATCGTAGACGCAGTAGCTTCGCCTCCGGGTTCGCCCGTATCGGTCTGCACGTGCGCCGGGGGTTTCACGTTGAACCTCTTGCAGAGAAGACGAGACGGGTAGAATGGGATGGTGCTCCGCGTCATCGGGCCGAACATGCCTATTTTCGCGGCCTCCTCGGCCGGGTCCTGAGGCTTCGCTGCCGGCTTGCTCAGCAGTGACTCCTTAGGAGCAGAGGGATCGAGAGTCGCCGATCCCTCCTTCGGCCCAGAGCTGGCTGAGGTGAACCTCGAAGCCATTATCCCAGATATGGGCTTGAAAACCTCGGCCGCCCGGGCAAACTCCCGCAGCTCGGTGGCCCACTCGTCGGTCGTTGCACCGGGAGCCCGATCCGGGAGGGTATCCCTTAGACCAGCCCGGACCTCGAGGAAAGTCCGATAGCGGGACCGCTTGCCCTCGTCCTCAGAGTAGGGCATCCAGCCGCCTACGGCTCTGTTCAGAGCCTGGACAGCAATCTCTTTGTCCAGCTTGGGAACAAGGTCCCACAGGTCTTTCCGCTTCTGTGCTTCAGACATCTGGTAACCCTTGGGGGCTTTCTCCCCCAGGGCCGGTGGGAGATCGGTTCTCCCCGTCAGCTTGACAATCTTCTCTCTGCCCTCAGGAGTCATCCAGTCAAACACAGACTTCCCAGGTAACTGAGCTTCTCCCAGCAGTGCAGCCCTCGAGCTAGGATCCAGTGTAGAAGCCTTGGCCGCTTCCGCAGTAGACACATAGTTCGAGACATCCCTTTCTCTAGTTGGCGTCTTCGAGGACTTCCAATCCTTTGGAATCTCCGGTGGCGCATATTTCTTCTCCTGAGAAGAGATAGACAGGCTGGAGATGCCTTGCGCGAGAACAAACCCGTCGAGAGGGAGACGGCCGTCATGGCACTTTCTAAAGCCCGAGGCGGCTGCTTTCTTGGAGATGAAGACAGGTTTGGTGCTCAGGAGAGGGTTCGACGACCCGATCGTCGACTTGGGTGCGTCTGCAGCGGCTTTTTTCTTCTTTTTCTTATCGCCTCCAATCACCCTGTTATAAGAGATCCGCGGACCAATCTCATAGGGGTCCTCGTCATCGGAACCGGTATCGTTCAATACACCAACACCAAATCCGCCGCGCCGCGGCTCCTTCGTCTTGGGCTTTGGTTTTTCCCCTGCCAATCGTTGGCCGTAAAAGGGATCAGACTCGTCTTCGTCAGAGTCGTTTGCTCCCGTGTTCAGACTCGATTCAAGGCGTGTTTCTCCCTCGTATCCGAGACCCTTGCGATCAGTCTTGTGGACAAATGCGATCATCGGCGGGTTCTTCGGCGCGAAAAGATGGGTCTCCTGGCTCAGAGCGTCCCCCGGGGTCTCGTCGTCACCAAGGTAGGCTTTCCGGCGTACTTTGGGCCCGATGCCCTGGCCCTCTCGCCAGCCCATCCTTTTGAGGAGCTTGACTCCTATCGTCTCGCCCGTGGGCCTGAATATATCCATCAGACCGCCCCGACGATGCAGCTCCGACTCCGTGGAGCCGAATCCGGCGAACTCGTCGGCGGTCTGCAGCCTTCGCGACTCCTCGGCCTCCCTGAGGTCCTCTTCATCCATAAAATCCTCGGGCCGCTGCTGGACGCGCTCCTTGGCCCGGTTCTGGCGCGAGGAGACGAAGGTCGTGGGGGTCCATCCTTCCTTGGACCCGACGGTGTTGAAATACCTAGACAGACGGTATTTAGTCTTCAGTCCCGAGCCCGCTGCTAACCGTGAGCTCACCCGGCGCTGAAACCACCGGTGAAGGCGCCATGGAAGCGTTTCCTTCCCCGGTCATCAGTGGCCTCCTGCTTCCAGATCGGCACGTATGATCCGTCGTCACGAACGTCGGGGTCTAGCGGGGGGAGCGGGGTCCCATAGAAGGCGTATGGAGACTGCTTTGCCTGTAGATCGGCCTCGAAGGCCGCGCGAGATCTCTTGCTCGCCATGGTGGCACAAGAATAGGAGCGGACGTGACAAGCCCTCGCAAGCAAATCAGATCAAGAAAATTCGCTGTCACTGCGGGTTCTTGTGGATAGCCTCCCGCATGCTGCTGTGGAGGTCAACCTCGGACAGCAGGTGGAAACCTGCGTGAGCTGGGAGCAAACGCGGGGACGCACGCAAGTTGGCAACAGAACAGGTTGACTCCAGCAGGCGATCGAACGAGTGGACAGCAGAGAGCACCGGACGGGTGTCAGATGGCGCCCTCAGAAGCGTTGGTTGCCCGCGAGCAGAAAGGTGCAGACATCGATGGAGCAAAGCGGCGAGGCGATGGATCACGGTCGACGGCATGCACCGCCACGGCAGGGCATCTCATGTGGCTGGACACAGCGGCACGGAGGATGTAGTCATGCCCAAGGCCGCAAGCAGACGGGCGCCGCTGAGAAATGCCGCAGAGCAGCATGGGAAGGAGATACATAAAGTCACTGGTGCTCCCCCGTGAGGACGCTGCTCTGGCTGCTTGCTGCTTGCTCCGGCTCGCACGGCGGACGCTGTCCACGGCATCCTCCCCAGGCATCCAACAAAGAAGCGCCTGTCTGCAACGGTTCCTCGCTAGGCCGCGAACCAAGACACGATCGTTTCCCGCGCCCTCTCGGCCTGTGCAGTGGGGACGGCGAGCGCTCCATCCATCGCCGCAGCGTGCCTGCTCCGGCCTCGCCAGCGTCCCCTGCCGTTGTCGTCTTCATCCTCAATTCCTCCAATTCCCCTCCGTCAACGCTCCTCTCGCCCGCGGGGCCGCTTGCTCAGGGCCTTGCCCATGACCGTCCGTCTCGAGGCCCGCTGCAGCTTCACTACCGGACGCCCGTCTCCAAACACCATCCACCCCCGCCCAGATCGCGCCCGACCGGCCATTCGACCACATCCACATCGCTCCTGGGCTCCCAGGCCCATCGATCCCCAAGCGCCATAGGCCGCGCACAGGGTCAAACGCCCTGCTCCTCGTCTGTTCGCCCCGGCCGACACGTTGCTCCGCCGTCATGTCCACGGCCGCGTCCTCGTCGCCTGCGTCGCCCACGGTCGTCCGCAGCCATTCCACCTCCTCCCGCTCGCACTCGTTTCGCCCTCCGTCGTCGGATCTTCCCCACAGGACTCGAAGCGTTGCGGCCAAGCTCCCCCCCCCGTCCGTCTCACATCATCCCTCCATCGCGAGATCTCGCTCCCATGACCGCCGGCCTCCTTCCAACCAGGCTGCGTTCAACAGCGTAGCTCATCGCGAGTTGGACGCCTCCAGCAACCCTGCCCGTCCGCCCTCGTCCCGTCGTGACCCTTCCCGCGACCGCTCCGAGGAACGCCCGTCGACCGCACGAACACACCAAAAGACCCATTACCAGCGGGACAGCCTCGACATGTCCGCTGCTGAGCCTGCCCCGGTTGAAAGTGCGGCTGCGGCACCCGCTCAACCGGTGCCCGCCTCGCATCTGCCTCCCGCCAGCTCTATCCAGCCCAGGCGTCGCACCACCATCACGACTCCAACGGGCACATGGGCTCTCGGGAAGACCATCGGTGCCGGGAGCATGGGCAAGGTCAAGATCGCCAAGAACATCGAGACTGGCGAGCAGGTCGGTTTTTCCCCGTCATCCATCAGCTCGGACGGCTGATACTGATCATTCTCACTCCAGGTTGCCGTGAAGATTGTCCCGAGACAATCCACCGAAGAGCATCGCAGCGGCAGAGACGCGGAGCGGGCAGATCGCTCGAAGGAGATCCGCACTGCCAGAGAGGCCGCCATCGTGACCCTCGTGAACCATCCATACATCTGCTCGATGAAGGATGTGGTACGGACCTCTTACCATTGGTACATGCTCTTCGAATATGTCAACGGCGGCCAGATGCTGGACTACATCATCTCCCACGGCAAGCTCAAGGAAAAGCAGGCCAGGAAGTTTGCACGCCAGATTGCCAGCGCCCTGGATTACTGTCATCGGAATAATATCGTGCATCGCGATCTGAAGATCGAGAACATACTGATCAGCAAGACAGGAGATATCAAGATCATCGATTTCGGCCTCAGCAATCTGTTCTCGCCGAGAGGCCAGCTGAAGACATTCTGTGGCAGTCTATATTTTGCGGCGCCCGAGCTGCTGCAGGCAAGACAGTACACCGGGCCCGAAGTCGACGTTTGGAGTTTCGGTGTGGTGCTCTATGTCCTGGTCTGCGGTAAGGTGCCGTTCGATGACCAGAGCATGCCACAGCTCCATGCCAAAATCAAGAAAGGCGTTGTGGAGTACCCCCAAGGGCTCACTGCAGGTCAGTCTCTCCCCCTCCCCCACACCCTTTGGTCCGCACTCGCACCTCTTCCATTGCTAACACAAGGCACCAGAATGCCGCCATATAATCTCGCGCATGCTGGTGACGGATCCAAAGCAGCGGGCAAGTCTGAGCGAAATCATGAACCACCCTTGGATGAACAAAGGCTACAATGGTCCGCCAGAGAACTACCTCCCTCAGCGTGAACCGCTACAGCTCCCTCTGGATCCTGAAATCATCGAGCAGATGACCGGCTTCGATTTCGGCCCGCCAGAGTATATCACTGCCCAACTCACCAAGATCCTGGAGTCCGAAGACTACCAGCAAGCTGTGAAAATGAGCTATCGGGAGCAGCAGACCCCTAATCCTGCAAATGAGAAGAAGAGGGGCGTCTTCGACTTCTACAAACGACGGAATTCTGCGAGTAGAGACACACTCTCGACTCCCTCTGTGGAGGCTGTGCAGCTGGGCTACGACCCCATCAGCGCCTACAGCCCGCTGATATCCGTGTACCACCTGGTCAAAGAAAAGCGCGAGCGGGAGAGAGCGGAGAGCAACCAGGCTGTCTTGGCCCTGCCCCCATCGACGGGAGACGCAGCTCTGAAGATGCCAGATCTACCAGCCCCGGAAGCCGCTTACACGAACCAATACGAATTACCCGGGGAGAAGGACACCGGTGGACGAACCCGTCCTCGCGCCAGGACGCACGGGGACGAGGAGATTTCAGAGGGGATCAAGAAACTTCACCTTGGTGCTCCGTCTGGACAACCATCTCCTGCCGTCGCGGCTCCACAACCTGAAGCTCCAGTCAAAAAGGAGAGCACCGCCGCTGGCATCTTGAGGCGTTTGAGTACTAGGAAAACCAAAGATCGTGGTCGTGAGGTTGACCGCGAGAAGACTAGCAATCCTCAGGGACCATCTCTGAATGTGCAACCCCCTGCAGATCTGGCATCACCGCCACACAGGGGATTCAGCATGAGACGAACCAGGCGACCAGAAGCCTCACCCGCTCCTCTCCATTCTGGAGGAAGTCAGCCGCATCATCAAGACCTCCTGAAGACGCCAGGATCTGCAGAGCCGGCCTCGCGATCCAACAAGTTCTTGGAGAGGTCCACCAGTGTCAATTCAGCAGACTACCGTTCCCGAAGGTTGGCGAGAAGAGGGGGTTCTGATGCGGTCGGCGTGCCTACCGTCAATGAACCCACTCTGACCAGTGGCTCAGAGCATTCCAGCGTGAAGAACGAGCAGCAAGCAGCGCAAGGATCGAGAACCGGTCTGCGGACACACACCGCGAGGACAAAGTCTCTTGGCCACGCCCGGCGAGAGAGTATCCAGGCCAGAAGAGCCAAGCGAGAGGAGGCCAGGGAAGCCGATGTCCCGGAAGAGACCGATGCAGAACTATCAGGCGCAGGAAATGCCTTGGAGAGCGCGAACGAGGGCGAAGACTTGGCGAAACCAGTGTACCTGAAGGGGCTGTTCAGTGTCTCCACGACCAGCAGCAAGCCCCTTTCCTTCATCCGTTCGGATATCATTCGAGTCCTCAAGCAGCTCGGTGTTGACTATGTCGAGATCAAGGGCGGTTTCAGTTGCCGCCATGCTCCCAGTATCGATCTCGACCGTGTCGTGGACACGGGTCCTCCCAGCCCTGATCGACAAGGCCAGGTTTCCAGCCATCGTCGTCGCATCAGCTTTGGAGGACTGCTCAACAACCAGGACGACGAACCGCGACCCTCGCATTCTGCGAGAACGCCGCGGAAATCCCATGGACCACCTGATCGAAGCTTTGTCACCAACTCCGACGGATCAGACGAATTTGTTGCCCCTCGGGATAACAACGTCGTCGTTGGCGAGCGCGTTGTTGGGGAGACAACCACCAGAGTCCAGAGCGACACGGGGGAGAACCTGGTTCTCAGGTTCGAGATCCTCATCGTCAAGGTTCCTCTGTTCTCGTTACATGGCATCCAGTTCAAAAAGGTGGCAGGTGGCATGTGGCAGTACCGGGAGATGGCAAAGAAGATCTTGGATGCACTGAAGCTCTGATTGCGAGCAGATCTCACTCACCACACGGAATATGGAGAAAAGATGCATGGATGGCTTTTTCACGAGGAAAGATTGAGAAACCTCCTGACGAAGTATCTCTGCTTCTTGATGATCTCCTCCTTTTCCCCTTTCCTAATCGTCTGCGTTTTCGGTTCGCATTCTACTCAGCTGGATGACTCAGCAAAATTGATACGTCTCTTGTCCGGGTATGGTGTACATTAAACCGAGCGAGGAAGCATTGCGGATATTGGTTTTTATTTAATTCTTGTTATTATTTATTAGCCTGCGTTACGAGCTGTATCTCGCATGGCAGTTTGTTGTTTGTTCATCAGCTGAAGCTCGGGTTTTTATTTTGCGGAGAAAACAGACATAATACTCTCGAGATCGAAATTGACCGTCAAATGGCATTTTTTTAATTCATCGATTCGACAACCCCTGTTTTTAATGCTTCGTCACCTGTCCTGTACTGATTTCTTTTTTCGCCCCTTGGCCTGCGAGCGGTGATGCTCTTATTACAGCTAGAATGGATTATCAATGTCTGATCGTAATTGAGCGTCTGCACATCATATCCATCTTCTTCGGTGTGTTTTAATTCCATCCAGCTTAGCAATGTACAGTGCTTTGGTGAATTGGCGCCAGCTGGCATCAAATTATCTCCAACTGCTCCTGATTGGTAACCGGATTCCCATCCATACTGCATTGCGTATTTGAGAGCCGGATTGCGTGACAGACAGACAGATCTTTCAGAATTTACCTAGGTAGCGGTCGAAGAATTGCCGGTTTCCCTTTTTTTTTAACTTGATTCGGATTGATCACCTGGGTCTGTCCCTGCCAAGGATCATAGTTAAGTACCTAGTAGTAGGTAGTACCCCGCACGGGGCACTCGCTATTCCATTCTAGAATGATGGATCGTTGGATCTATGGAGTACACTATCTATTTGGATCTGAGACAAGATCGGGACCTTTTACTCCGTAGTCTGTACATATAGTAATGTGGATACTGGATGGTTGATCAACTTGATGTCAGGCGGTCTTACTGTACACGTGGGACACGATATAGTGGTAGTATCTACCTAGGTACTGTACCTAACTTAACACAGACTGGCTACCTAGGTACAGTACATACATACAGCACTTACCTACCTACAGAGTACTGGTCTCTCTGCTTTGCTCTGTTCTGCTCTACTCCTCTCTGAGATTCTTCGCTGAAGCGATCGAATCAGGCTTGGAATCGTTCCATCTGTCTGCGTCTGAATTAGGTAGGTAGGTAGGCTGGGAGCTTGGTTGTTGTAGAGGCAGGTACTCCGTACTCTCTGGAGTAATATACTGTAGAGTACCTCTATTAATTATTGCACGGTAGGTATTGGATGATATACCTACTACCTACCTACCAGGTACCTAGGAGGACATGTACTGTACCTAGGTAGCAGTAGTTTTAGTACACGTGATAGAAACAAACTTCGAAGGATGTCAGTGATCTTCAAAGTGGGTGCAGGCACGTTTTTGAAAGAACACTGTCACACTGTGACTGGAGGTTCCACTCTGTGGGCCCGACTTACCTAACTACACAGTATGCAGGATCTCCGGACCCTTCATGTTCGAAGAACCCGGGTAATGTACTAAGCTTAGTAGGTAAAGTTAGTAGGTTCAGGTTATGTAGCCCTGTACCTAAAGTATGTACCCTAGACTAACTAGTAGTAGTAGAGCAGGTACTAGGTACCTAGGTTGATAGACGCCCACGGTTGGTTGATGCCTAAATGTATCTAGCCATGGATGGGACTCCATACTACTAGTCCTAGTAGTAATTGCTTCGAGATTTGAGATTCAGCAATGTTTCTGATAGAAAAAAAGGTAAGTGGTAGTGTCATGTTATTTACAACAATTCCTTTCAATGAAAAGATGCCGATGATAGATTTCAAGGATATACTTTACGTTAAACTGTATATGTATATTCTTTAGCTTCGAAATAATCATCGTGGTGCTTTCTTATTATAAAATGAATGCACTTACTTGATACCATTGCCCATTGCAAGTTGCTCAAGACAAGCACGAATGACGTTTCTTTACTTCAACATGATGCAGATTTTTAAAGGCTCACATTTCATCATGTCTTTTTTTTTTTTCCCTCTCATCAGTCCGTTTCTCGGGGATTGTTTTTTTTTCCCTCCCTAGCGCTCCCCCAAGCCAATCGGGATATATCAATGTCCTACCAGCAGGCCTCATCCACACGCATTCTGGTCTTCATCAAACTAAAGTTGTTTCCGGTATCACTCCCAAAAGCAAGATTAGGGCTACCTACGCGGTACCTTGAAAGATTTCAATGGGCGGTGCATCGACGATCTCCGATCCTGCACGTGGCATTAGTGGATCGTGGAGCACTTGCACAAGGGGAGCGGAGTTCTACCATCTACTTGTCGACTCTACCTGCCTCCATGCTTTCAGCTGGCATTCTGTTATCTGTTTAGTCGTGTTTCCTGAGGATTCGCCTCCGTTCTTACCATCACCGAACGGAGGCGTTTCGACGTTCACCCATGGGGTCGACGCCCTCGTGCGCTTCTACAGGCTGATGAGTTGGATTTTATGGGTCTTCTCGCTTCTACTTAGTGGTTTCCATGCTCCGATAGGGTTCATTGGAATGTGAGCACGTTAAGAAGGATATGAGAGAAGCTAGATCTGAGATTCGTCAAGAGCGGACTTGGGAAATTTCTTATATACAAGGAATGCTACGGAAAGCAATATATATATATATATATATATATACACTAAAGCTCATTTCTAGCACTTTCGAAAGGGGCAAAAAAAGAAGAGTGATCAAGGCTGCCAGTTGAGGTGGATCTCCAAAAATGTCAAATGTCACACTGTTCATAATCATTGGCTTTGCTTAATTATTTTCTCCTGGAAAGTCGAACCTCGATCCCCTCCTGCCGGACAAACCAGCTGTTCTGGATCTTCCATTCTTTCTTAGGATCGGCCAATTCGATCTGGTGTGAAGTGTGAATGTCAGCTTCAGGGCTCCCGTCATCACATCGAGCTTTTCCAACGTGATTGGGCCATAGAACACTCACCTCATACAGCGAGAAAAGAGTCGGAATAACCTTATACACTTCAAGCAAGGCCAGGTTCTTTCCAATGCAGATACGGCTCCTGCCGCCAAAGGTCAAGTCACAGGAGTTCATGCATTGCAGGCGGGCCTCATACTCCTCAGCCGTTTCGCCCTCTTCCTGCAGCCATCTTTCTGCCCGGAAGACTGCAGCGTCTTGACCGTAGACGCCTCTGTTAGCTCCGACGATCCACGGATTCATCCCCACCATAACACCTGGAGGTATATAGTGGCCTGCGACGTGCAAGCCGCCTTCCGGGACACGACGTTCCAGCGGCATTCCAACACCTGGATGCATGCGCATGGCTTCCCGGATAACAGCGTCCATGTATGGGAGGGTGCGGGCATCCTTGTAGCTGACGGGGGTCGAAAAACCAGCCTCGTCGAGCTCCTTCTGCAGTCTCCGGTATACTCTGCGGTTCTTGAGTTGTAGTAGATGACCGCACGGAGAGTGATCGCCGTCGTATCCGCGCCGGCAATCATGTTGATCAGGAAATAGGAGATCACCATGAGGTCGTCGACGATGTCTGGATGGGTCTTCTTGGCCTCGAGGAACTTATCCAGGAAATCAGGCTTCGACGGGTCGTGTTGGTCCTCCCCCGTGAGTCGGGCCTGCAGGAACTTGATGGAAAGCTGGGTGATGAAGGAGAAGCTTGGAGGGCCCATGCGGATTATGGGATTCTTGTCGAGGAAGAAATCCAGAATCGGAATCTGACCGACAAGGGCAAAATAATCAAGCGCCTTCTCTGAAACTTTGAGTGTGTCGTTTATATCGGCTCCCTTTTCGAGAAAGCCAATCGGTTTGCTGAAGGTTGCCTCACCGACGACATCCCAGGTGTCTGTCAATTTTCAGTTAGCATCATATCAATGTAAAGAAAAAGAAAGTTGCGAGGCGTACAATAGAGCAGCCAGTCGCCGAGATTGCAGGGCTTTCCTGCGTTCGGACCATTGATGTACTCTTCCTCCAATCTCTGACAGAACCGCTTGATATTACTGTCGATATGAGGTTCGATCGGGAGAACGCCATTCAGAGAATAGAACTTCGCGATGGGACGCTTCATCCGGGCGTGCTCGGCATTGTCCGTCTGTGGCTGAACAGCGTATATAGGATCTTGCCGCCCTGCAGCACGCTGTTGCCATGGTAGAACTCGGTTTTTTGGAGGTAGAAGTCAGCACAGGTCTTGACATCTTATCCGTCTGATAGTGTACGAACCTTAACCCAATTACCCTTAATACCATAGATGGTGTCGATCAAGTCCGGGTCGTTGAGACTGACCATACTTGGTCCAAACGTACGACAGGGCCATACTTCTCATGCAAAAGTTTCTGTGTGAGTTCAAAACGGCCACCCCATACGTCAAACAAGCGCCAGAGATTTGTCATTCTTGAAGACAGTCAGTATTATTCCTACTTGATGGATAATGCCGGCTGAGAATATAGCATTCACTTGCGAGGAAAGGTCCGGGGATGCCATTCAACGGTGACTTGTGGACCTTCCAGGCCAAATGGGTTATGAAGAGAAACAAAAGTCCAAAGATAGTTTGGGCAGCACCAAACACTGCAATGTACGCCATGTTTTACTAGGCACTAAGTCATGAACAAGGAACCATGAATTCTCCAGCTCTTGGAGGCCAAGGACCCATTTTATCACTTCTTGCAACGGTGCTACTTTGCGCTCATGTGAATGGCTCTCCTGACTTCCCAACTGCCAGCATCTTGGAAACCGAAATATAATGCCGATATTTCCATACTTCAAACTCTGAAAATGCGCTTTTTCTCCGCTCAAGCTGGGGAGTATCCCCCAGTTCCCGCAGAGCTATTGCGTAGTCAAACAGTCTGCCTTAGAACAGAAGCACGATAGTGGTGCCCCGTTATCCCAACAGTCAAGATACTCCGTACATGTCTTCATCAACTGTCATATACGGAGTACCCACTACCGGATGGCCCCCACAGATCGACGCAGTACCTAATGTGACTAGTATCAACGGGCGAACAGTGCAGTAAAGCGCGGGGATTGTCACATGGAACTTTATGCAAGAAAGTTTATGTACATACAATTAGAGTAGTATTTGTCTCTCACTGTATATTTTTCAGTGATTAGAGAATTATAATTCCAAGTCACAACTCAACATTCCTGATGATGTTGTACCACTTGGCAGAAGAGTCGTCGGAGAGATCATTACTAATAAATGGCCTGTCAGGAGGCGGCACAGCGAGTTTCAAATAATCCCTGTCACAACCCTAGTCGACCACAGTTTCCAGCGTTCAGCTAAATGGTTAGTGCGAAGAACTCGTGTGACTCCTTATTGGCCTAATTAATGAGAATCTGAAATACACGTAGTATTTTCCTGCATAGACTATCTCCCTCCATAATGGGCATCTCAGGGCTGACAATGCCTTGCCGAGAATCAGAGGGCACTTACTGCGCAACGCGAACTGCGGTGTGATTTTCTTTTCTGGTAGACATCCGACGATGCAGTAGCTACGTCGGCTTCGTTCGCGGTCCACAGTTTCGCCCTCCGGACAGTTACCCCGGACTAAATTACTAACCTAATGTAGTATATATGATACTATCCGACTTTTATCTCGGGCCCTGATTAGGTCTGAGTCTTCCAGGGCCTCGGGAAAACCCGAGTCTTGCCGCAGCTGCTGACGTGCGCGTTCTCCATCAAACTTGTTCGGCAATACTCGCTACCGCATTGAACCGTCGAACAAGCCAAAGGTATATTAATTAGACCGGCGTATGAGGTTTGCTAGTTCCACGAATGCTGATACCCCTAATTCTTGTTTTGATGGGTGTGTAAGTAGGCAGCACTGTGCACTAGTGGATGGGGTTTGTTGTGAACTACCACATACGGTATAAGTTGAAAAAAGCATTGAAGAAGCAGGGCAGGAAACAGTGCATCTCCGTACAGAAGTCATATTCGTAGAGAACTGCGGCTAGCTGCACCTATTATTTCCGTATTTCCCTGTCCCTCTTGGAGATGTCAGGTCCAGGCGATGCTCTCATGGTCCTTCCTGTATAAACCCCCTTCGTTCGGTTTTTTTTTTTTTTTTTTTTTTTTTTTTTTTTTTTTTTTTTTTTTTTTTTTTT